>Ga0207426_1000139_pt1 | contig 195835 bp, 164 predicted proteins | sample AraplaMF_Cvi_mMS_FD_184265 | JGI IMG/M metagenome (GOLD analysis project Ga0207426, IMG submission 184265) | Arabidopsis root microbial communities from the University of North Carolina, USA - plate scrape MF_Cvi_mMS (SPAdes) (version 2) | ecosystem: Host-associated > Plants > Roots >...
TGGAGCCGCTTTAACTTCCGGTTTAGGATCCGGTTTTTTCTCCTCCTCTTTTTCCCTGGCTTTATCGGCTGCCACTTTTTTCAGCGAATCCTGTTGTTTTTGTAACAAGGTATGTTTCCGGATACTGTCGGCCTCGGCCTTTCTTTGTAATGCTTTCAGCGCAGCAGCTTTTTTGATGGCGATAGAATCAGGTTTGGGAGTAGTAGCAGCAGCAATCGGTTTCGCGGCGGTGGGCACTTCCTTATGGCTTGCAGGCAAGACTGCGGGCTCCGGGTGACTATTGTCAGGCATAACCACCGGGGCAGTCACAACCGCTTCGGAACGGGCGGAATCCCTTGCCGGTATGCCGGCAGCCATCACCCTTACCGGGGGCTGGTTCCGCATATGACCACGCAATACGTAGATGCCGCCTATGCCTAACCCGATAAAGGCTATTACCCAGAAATAAGTCAACATATGCTCCTTATTCTTTTCCTTACGGGTGTATTGGGCTACTTTCTGTACATGCGAAACGGGCTGTATGCTGTTATGCACATAGCGTTGGAGCTTATTGGTAAGATCCTGGTAATTCTCGGGGTTTTCTTCTTTCTCCAAAGCCTGCAGGGCATCATAACACAGATCGCAATCTGTGAGATGCTGCTCTACCAGATGTTTTTCGACATCCGTCAGCCGCCCGTCGAGATAGCGGGGAAGCTGATCTCTGTTGAGGCAACGGATGGCGGAAAAAATCTTGAGTACTCGGTCGTTATTCGGTTTGCTACTTAACATATCCCTGGTTCATAAAAAGCTTGGCAAGTTTTCCTTTAGCGGCTTTCAGCTGTGATCGCAGTCTTTCCCGTGTTAAGCCGGTAGCGGCTGAAAGATCGGCAAAGGATTTATTCTCAAGGTAAAATTGCGTGATGATATGATTGTCTTCGGCGTTGAGCCGCTGCAATGCCTGTTCCAGTCTAACGATCAGATCCTGCCGGTCAATGATATTGGTCGCGGCTTTGTCTACCGTATTCTCAATATGTAACAGATCCCTTCCATCGCGTGATGGATAAAAAGGCGTATTTTTTTCCGGTGTACCCAGGTAGCCTTTTTGTATGTGTAAGATCCATTCATTTACCTTGTAGATAGTCTGCGTTTTAAGACTGGCACTTAACCTTTGCAGCAGGGAAGGAAAAACGATATTGGGGTCCAGGTTGGCATTATTCTTCAAATGGGGAATGGTAACAGCTACCAGCAGATGACTGTACCTGTCCATCAATACGCCTTCAGCCTCCCGGTCATTTTGTTTCCTGGCGCGGGATATCAGCTCTTTGTCCGATAAATTGGTTAACTGTTGTTGCATAAACTTATTACTTTATATTTACGTACAAAAGCGGAAAAAGTTCATTCAGCGCATAATATTTTTGAATAATAAAACGGATTTATACAATTAATATGCCATACGCCATTGTCATTGTGCCAGTTGCGCCATTAAGGGAAACAGCCTCACATAAAAGTGAAATGATTTCCCAGTTGTTATGGGGTGCAGCAGTTGAAATTACTGCAACAGCTCCCGGCGGCTGGGTACAAATAAAACACCAGTACGACGGGTACACCGGCTGGGCTACTGCCGCCCATCTTGAACCAATTGATGAAACGTTGTTCCTGGAACCTGCGGCCTGGTACCTGCCAGGTTGGGTTAACCGGGTTACCATGAACGGGCAACCGATGATGGTACCTTTTGGATGCCTGGTAAAGAGCCGCAACGATACATCCACGCAATGGGGAAATATAACCGTAAAATTCGAAGATAAGCCACTTCCCTTAACTAACCACACATTAATTGACGGGACGGTCTTAAAAAGCGTGGCAGCCGTTTTTTTAAATACAGGGTATTTGTGGGGCGGGTCCAGTGTTTTCGGGGTCGACTGTTCCGGGTTTACACAAAATGTGTTTAAACTTTTCGGAATTCCGCTATGGCGCGATGCTTACCAGCAAGCCTCCCAGGGTGACATAGTAGGTTTCCTGCAGGAAGCCAGGCCAGGCGATCTTGCCTTCTTTGATAATGAAGAAGGGCGGATCACACACGTGGGTATCCTGCTCAATGACCACGAAATTATCCATGCTTCCGGTAAGGTACGTATTGATCCGATCGATAACCAGGGTATCATCAATGCTGACACCGGTGTAAGAACGCATCAACTGCGGATAATAAAACGATACTTCTAAGCGCGGGTACGCGGAAAGCATAAAGCCAAAAGCATAAAGCTATTGCAGCGAATGATATACGCAACAATAGCTTTATGCTTTTGGCTTTATGCTTTTAGCTTTGCTTGAAGATCTTGCGATAGTCCTCAAAGCTCTGCATCGTAATTTGTTCTGCTTTCGCTTTGTTCTGGAACTCTTCCACCACAACAGTTTTCTTTTCCAGTTTTTTATATTCTTCGAAGAAATGACGCATTTCATCGATGAAGTGAGGAGGCAGTTCAGAAATATCGTTAATATAGTTTACGCTCATATCATTTGCTGCTACCGCGATGATTTTATCATCTGCTTCGCCGCCGTCGATCATCTGCATAACACCGATGATTTTGGCTTCGATGATGCACATCGGTACACATTCAATCTGTGATAATACCAGGATATCCAGCGGATCATGGTCATCGCAGTAAGACTGTGGAATAAAACCATAGTTGGCAGGATAGTATACGGAAGAATATAAAACCCGGTCCAGTTTCAGCAAACCGCTTTCTTTATCCAGTTCATATTTGGCACGGCATCCCTTTGGAATCTCTATAATTGCATTTACAACATTTGGCACTTCAGAGCCGGGACTCACACTATGCCAGGGATTTGTCATCATAATAATCTACTTTACTTTAAGGTTTATTGTTCAATATTGGCTTAATGTTGAAAAGTGAATAAAGTACTCACCTCACTTTTCATGAAGATATGGTCAGGTTTCCGGTAAGTAAAAACAGGAAATTTGCCACACATCAGATTCATTAATGCGTGGCAAAATTAAGGGAACTACCGGTTAATAGCTAAAAATTATCCTTTCTTTTGTACAAAAGGCAAAAAGAGGGGGAAATTATTTAGTTTCAGGCAAAACGACACCACCCGCAGATGCAGTATCCGCAGGTAAAACAGTGGTAGAATCAAAAGTGGTTCCGGTTTGTGGTGCGTAGTTGGGAATAATACTGTCGAACGTCAGCGAAATTTTCCACTGCCCGTTTTCTTTTACCATTTGTAAAACTTCTTTCTGGTGTGCAGAAGAGTTCAGGATAGTTACAGCCGCTTTATCACCATTCTCCTCTATATTCACTACCTCAATTCTTGCGTTCTTAATCTTTTCCCTTTCCTGGCCACTGCGGCGACCGTCGAAAATGGCATAGATCTGTATAACCTGTTGAGATTCCTTGGTGGCATAGTCCCTTGCCTGGTCGTAGTTCGAATCCTGAATCGCATGCATAAACGCCAGCGCTACCTCTTCAGGGGAAGCTCTCTTCTTACAACTGCCCAACAGCAACGTTGTAGTCAATGCCAGTGTCATGATTCGAAAAAAATTGGTCATGCGGTCGATAAATTATTATATATCACAACAAAAATAGGGGTAAACTTCAATTCTGCAAAGTCGTTCAACTATAGCGCTACTGATTCACCCGCTTATGGACTGAATATTCTCCCTTGGATAAAAACAGGTGAACTTACGGCAAACGTCGTTAACAAAGAGTTAATATTTCATCATCTGGCTATTTTGTTATATCCATATTTCCTTCAAAACAGCGACTGTTATTGGAAAAAATATCAAAATAACATCATAGCCAGATGATAAAAAAATCTATTTGTCCTTATTGGCTTCATATGCCTTGATGATGGCTTTCACCAAACGATGTCTTACGACGTCTTCTTCATCAAGCTCCACATGTGCAATCCCTTCAATGTTACGAAGGATGCGGGAAGCCCTTTCCAGACCGGATTGCTGATTTTTTGGTAAATCTATCTGCGTCAGGTCACCGGTGATAATGGCCTGCGCCGACGCGCCAATACGGGTTAGAAACATTTTGATCTGCAGATCAGTGGCATTTTGCGCCTCATCCAGGATAATAAATGAGTTATCGAGGGTACGGCCACGCATATACGCCAATGGGGCAATCTCAATGACACGGTTGGTCATGTAATAACTCAGTTTCTCAGCAGGAATCATATCATCCAGCGCATCGTACAATGGCCGCAGATATGGATCGATCTTTTCTTTCAGATCTCCCGGTAAAAAACCAAGACTTTCACCCGCTTCAACCGCCGGACGGGTCAGGATAATCTTTTTAACGGCTTTGTTTTTAAGCGCCCTTACAGCCAAAGCTACTGCTGTGTAAGTTTTACCGGTTCCGGCTGGCCCGATCGCAAAAATAATGTCGTTCTTCTCTGCCAGTGATACCATTTTCTTCTGGTTGGAAGTACGCGCTCTTACCGTGCGGCCGTTAGGACCAAACACCAATACTTCATTGGGGTTACGCTCGCTGAAATTATCGATTCTTGTGCCTTCCTCATCTCCCAGGATCTGCTCAAAATAGTTCTCTGTAAGATTGCCATTCCGCTCAAGGTACTTAACAATCTGACCGATTTTTTCCTCCGCTGTAGCCACTTCTTCCGGTGCCCCACTCAATTTTAACTGGGTGCCCCTGGACAGGATCTTAAGCAATGGGAATTTCTTTTTCAGCAGATCTAGCTTTCCGTTGTTAACGCCGAAAAACTCAATGGGATTAATACTGTCTAAATTGATAATGGATTCAGTCAATGATTCTTGATTTAATTGTCCAGGAAATGATCGGTATTTTTCAATCCGAATATATTTAATTCTTGTACAACCTGGAAGACGCAATTGTTAAGCTATCACTAAATTCTGTACCCGTTCTGTTTGAAAGACTCCACTTTAGCGGCGATATCCTTATTGCTCAAAGCAATAATACGGGCTGCCAGTATTGCTGCATTACGCGCTCCCGCTTTTCCTACTGCCAGCGTACCAACAGGTAATCCTGCAGGCATCTGAACAATTGAATACAGGGCATCAATACCACCAGGTAAACCACCATCTAACGGAACTCCCAGAACAGGCAGCGAAGTGTAAGCTGATACAACTCCCGGTAAGGCTGCTGCCATGCCCGCTGCGGCAATAATTACGCCAAATCCCTTCTCCTGAGCGGTTATACACAATTCTCTTACTTTATCAGGGTTACGATGCGCCGATGCAACGATCATCTCATTCTCAATACCAAAATACTGCAGGTGCTTTTGTGATTCTTCCATAACAGGCTTGTCACTCTCGGAACCCATGATAATCAAAACTTTCATTTGATAATATTTAAAAAATTATTAATTTAATATATTACCCCAAAGATATTGATCGTTTAACAATTTTAGAAAACTGAAAATCCACAGCCGGTGGATAAATGATAACATCCGGCTACGCAAGTCCCCATAAAATAAGCATTTGTAAAGGAATTGACCTTTATCCAACATTTTATTACTTTTACCCGTACAATACCGTTTTTTTGTTATTTAATGCCTACTTTAGGTATTTCCTGACACCCAACGATCTTAGATTCTGCTATCATATGAATGTAGTTATGCTGGAACAGCATTACCGGCACTTACAACATCTTGAAGCCGCTATTAATGCCTGTGCACTCTCTGTCGAAATAGACGCCGCAGGAAAGGTGACTGCGGTAAATACGCAGGTGGTGGCCGCATTGCAGCAATCATCCGATCTCCTCATTGGTCAACATATTACTACCATTCTCCGCCCCGCAAACAACAGCCAATGGCAGAAAATATGGGATACCTTACTTTCCGGCCAGCCGGTACAGGAACAATGCGCCTTTCTGAAAACGGATGACACAACCCTATGGCTCGAAGCCGGCATCAGCCCGCTGATGAATGCAAATGGTCAGCTGGAACATGCCATACTCATCGGGATGGATATTACCACACGCAAACTCGACGAAGTAAAACGCGCTCAAAATGAAGTCTACTACAGCCAGGTGCTCGAAAATCTTCCCCTGGGACTACAACAGTTTTCGACCGAAGGAGAGAACATCGACATGAACACCCGTCAGCGGGAAATATGGGGAAATTCACACCAGTTCTTTACCAACCCCGGCTACAAATGGCTGCAGGACCCGTTTAACCGGCTCAATGGCCTCTCCGGTATGTTTGAGGAAGTCCGCCAGACAGGAAAAACACTCAAACGCGAAATACTCCTCAGCTACCGCGAAAAAACAATTGATAACGTTACCAGGCTATATCCCGTTTACTTCGAAGCCACCATATTTCCGCTCACAGACCAGCAACGTAATATGGTCAATATCTTCCTGATACTGGATGATATCACCGCTAAAAAACTTTCTGAACTCAGCCTCCAGAAAAGCGAACGGCTCCTCGATAATATCATAGAAAACCTGCCTATAGGATATATACAGTTTGATAATTTCGGCTTTATCCGCCGCATAAATCAAACCCAACGCCTCTTCTTTAAATCGCCGCATCCCGCCGCCCGACAGTCTTTCAATATCATGAACGACGAACTGTCCACCATGTTTGAATTGGATAAACTGTTTATCCAGGTGCTGGAAGAAAACAAAACAATGCGCGTGGAAAAAAAGATCGACTTCTCCCAGGATAAACACTGGACAACAGTAGACCGCGAAGTATACCTCGACCTTACCGTATTTCCTGTCGTAGAACCGATCGATAAGGAAATGATCGTAGTGGCGCTGGTAAATGATATCACCGATAAAAAAATGCAGGAGCTGGAAAATAAAAAGAACCAGGAATTCCTGCAGCAAACCGGTAGTATCGGCAAAATAGGCGGCTGGGAAATGGATATGGATAGCCGGCAGGTGCGGTGGACCGACCAATCCTATTATATCCACGACTGCCCGCCCGGAATGGAGGTTGATTTTGAAAAAGCGATGTCATTCTACACCCCGGAAGCCAGGGAAACCCTGGAGGGACTTGTTCGCCAGTGTAAAGACTCCGGGAAACCCTTCGATGCGCAACTCACCATCATCTCCGCCAAAAAACAACTCAAAAGGGTACGCTCTATCGGTCAGCCGGCATACGTAGACGGCCGCCTGGAAAGAATGTACGGGGTAGTACAGGATATCACTGAACAATTGGAAATAAGAGACGCGCTTACCCGGAATACAGAACTGATGCGCCTTTTCTTCGATACCATTGATATGGGATACGCCGCCATGGAGAAGAGCGGTAACGTGAACTTCCTGAACCGCAAAGCAGAAAAAATGATCGGCCACCCGGTAGCCATGGGTAGCAATATCTTCGAAGAATTTCCCCGCCTCAGCGGCACCGTGTTCTACGCCCGCCTCCAGGAATGTATACAGCAACAGGCATCACAGTCTTTTGGTATTTACTTCCCGGAAGTCGACAAATGGTACGACTTCCTCCTCACACCCATGCAGGACGGCGGAATTTCCGTTTTTATGCGCGATATCACCGACAGCCGCAAACTCCAGAAGGAACTCAGGAAAGCCAACGATCAGCTGTCTAATCTGAATAAAAACCTGCTCAACCAGAATAAACAGCTGGAAGACTTTGCCCATATTACTTCTCATAATCTCCGTGCACCTATCGCAAATCTGAAAGCACTCATGCAGATGCATAACGACGCGGCCGCACAACAGGAGCGCGACCTGTACCTGGGCATGGTGCATGAGGTCATCAAAAAAATTGATGAAACCCTCAACGACCTGGTAGAAGTAGTACAGATCAGGAAAGATGTGAACGTGGAAAAGGAAAAACTGGTGTTTGCAGAAAGACTGCAAAAGGTAAAGGATGTACTGTTGGTGGACATTGAAACGAGCAACATCCAGATTACCTATAACTTTACCGAAGAACCGTCAATAGAATATCCCAGGGTATACCTCGACAGCATCCTGCAGAATTTTATTACCAACGCCATCCGTTACCGCTCTTCCGAGCGAACACCTGTTGTACACCTGCAAACCTGGAAGGAAAACGATAATATTATCCTCAGCGTGGAGGATAATGGGGTAGGTATTGACATGGAACGCTTTGGCAACAAGCTTTTCGGGTTCCGTAAAACATTTCATAAAAACAAAGATGCGAAGGGAATCGGCCTGTTTATTACCAAAACCCAGGTGGAAGCAATGGGGGGAAGTATAAGAGCAGAAAGCAATCCTGGAGAGGGTACCAAATTTATTATTACATTTAGATCCGAATAAACCCCCTTTATGAAGTTGATCGATACGATTTTTATTGTAGATGATGATCCGATACACCAGCAGATTGCCAAAATCATGATCGAACGTCAGGCAATAAGCAGCAATATCCGCGTGTATTCTGATGCGCAGGAAGTGCTGGACTATATCCGTGAAAATGTTGGAAATGCACAGGTCTTACCGGATCTTATCTTACTGGACCTCAACATGCCGATTATGGATGGCTGGGAGTTCCTGGAGGAGTATGCCGAATTCTGTGATCAGCTGCCTAAGCGTATCCGGATATTTGTGCTGACTTCTTCCATCGATGAAAAGGACAAGGAACGGGTGAGCGCCTATGATTTTGTAGCTGGTTATCTGACCAAGCCATTATCAAAAGAAATTATTGCACACTTGTCTTAAGCGCATGAATGGTTTGCATAGGGTCAGCCGACGAAAAGATCGCGCTGCCCGCAACCAGCACATTGGCGCCTGCCTGAATAAGCTGCCCGGCATTGTCGGTGCCCACGCCTCCGTCTACCTCAATCAGCGCATGAGCCTGGTTGTCTGTGATCAGCTGTCTTAGTTGCCTGATCTTCTGATAAGTTTGTTCAATAAAGGTTTGTCCGCCAAATCCGGGGTTCACGCTCATGATCAATACCACATCAATATCTCGGATTACATTTTCCAGCAGGCCTACTGGTGTGTGTGGATTGAGAGCTACGCCCGCTTTCATACCGAGCCCCTTTATCTGTTGAATATTTCTATGGAGATGGATACAGGCTTCAAAGTGCACTGTCAGGATATCCGCCCCGGCTTTTTTGAAATCCGCCGCATATTTTTCCGGTTCTTCGATCATCAGGTGAACATCACACGGCTTGGTGGCCTTTTTCTTTATCTGCGCAATAACAGGTAATCCATAGCTGATATTGGGTACAAATCTGCCGTCCATTACGTCGAGGTGAAACCAGTCAGCTTCGCTGCGGTTAACCATATCCACTTCCTTTCCCAGCTCCAGGAAATTTGCTGCCAGTAAAGATGGCGCTACTAAAACAGGCTGTTTTTCCAAATGCAGTATTTTTTGAGTCATGTAAATTTAAGTATTAAGGATTGAGTCTCCGCAATGCTTCTTTTGCTTCCTTGAAATCCTTTTTAAACGATGACGCTTTGGTATAATCTTCTATCGCCAGCGTTTTGTTGCCCAGCTGTTCCTGTGTCTGTGCCCGGTAGTAATAGGCCCAGGCATCGGTGGGGGCCGATTTAGCCGCCAGGTTATAATAAGTATACGCTTCCTTCCACGACCTTTTGTTACTGTAGATTTTGCCCAGCGCCAGGTAAGCCGGTTCAAATCCGGGATCCGCTATAATACATTTGCGATAGGTATCCAGCGCTGCCGGCAGGTCGCCGAGTTCTTCCCTGAATTGGGCCGCTTCGTACAACGGGTAGGCGTTTGTGGTATCCAGCCGCCATGCCTGTGTGTAATATCCAATAGCGGCAGGTGCTTTGCTGCTGCGCAACAGGTCGGCCAGTTCCATTACCGCCTCAAATTCAGGTTGTGCCCCAGCTGCATGTATGGCGGAGGTAAGATGACGGATAGCCGTTACCGTGTCTTGCCTGTCTTCTGCCATGCGGGCTTTCAGGTAAAAAGCCTTGTCGCGCCCCTCTGCTGTTTGTGCGAGTACATTGGCAATACTGTCTGCACTGCCATAGGCCTTGTTTTCTATCAGCGCGGTAGCCAGGCGGTATTCAAGATACGTATAGCCGGGAGCGGTAGTGAGGGCCTGGCGAAAGTAATCCGCTGCTTTTTTATAGTCGTTCACGATCAGCGCTGCCTCTCCGGCGCCGGCCCAATAGTCGGTACCGGCAGGTACCAGTTTAGCCGCTTTCTCAAAATCTGCCTGTGCCAGGGCCGGATTGGTGTTGAACAGTAAAAGAGCCCTGCGATAGTATAATGCTGGATTGTCCGGAAACTGCCGGATAGAATCTGTTACCGGTTTGACAATATCACTTTGCAATGCTGAATCCGCAGCACTTACAGCTGCCGGCTGCCGGGTGCCGGCGTTGTTACATGCCAGTGCAGCCACTGATAACAGGAGGATAGATAGATACTTCATACAGACGACAAAACTACAGAATCATTATCGCATTAACCAGTTTTTGAAGGCGGCATAGTCCGTTGTCAGCAGCGTGGCCTCCTTTTCTTTGCCATATAACGACATTACCCTGGCTGGGGTATAAATTTCTTCCCGTATAGATTTGGGCGCCGTATCTTCAAATTTCACCGGGTGCGCTGTTTCAAGGAAAACGCCGGTCATCTCCGGAGCATGTTCCAGGTAACGCTGCAGTCCCATAAAGCCTACAGCCCCATGCGGATCCAGCATATAATGATTCTCTTTCCAAACCTGCTCCATGGTACGCGCTGTGTCTTTGTCAGTAAAGCTGTACGCCGTTAGTTTTTCAGAGAGCGCAGGTAAACTGTTGCTGAATAGCTCCAGTATCCTTACAAAATTGCTCGGGTCTGCCACATCCATGGCATTAGAAAGGGTAGGAGCGGCTTTACCGGGTTCATATTTACCACTGGTCATAAACCGCGGAACCGTATCGTTAATATTGGTGGCGGCCACAAAATGTGAAATCGGTAGTCCCATTGCTGCTGCCATCATCCCCGCGCAGATATTGCCAAAGTTGCCGCTGGGCACTGAAAACACCAGTTTCCGGTGCGCCGCTTTCATTTGTTTGTAAGCGAGGAAATAATAAAACATCTGTGGCAGCCAGCGCGCTACGTTGATGGAATTAGCGCTGGTAAGCGGTCTTGCAGCCTGGAGCTCCTGGTCCAGGAAGGCGGTTTTTACCAGCTGTTGGCAATCATCAAAAGTACCCTCTATTTCCAGTGCATAAATGTTGTTACCAAGCGTAGTGAGTTGTTTCTCCTGCAGCACGCTCACTTTCCTGGAAGGGTAGAGGATTACCACTTCCACCCCGGGAACATTATAAAAGCCGCTGGCCACTGCACCGCCCGTGTCGCCGGAAGTGGCTACCAATACGGTCACCGGCGTTGTGCTGTTACGCCTGAAATAGCCGAGGCAACCTGCCATAAAACGGGCGCCCACATCTTTAAAGGCAAGAGTGGGGCCGTGGAATAATTCAAGGGCAAAAGTATGACCGGTGACTTTCTGCACCGGGAAAGGAAAATGTAAGGTATCTGTGACTATCTTTTTTAAGGCTTCTTCGGGTATTTCATCTCCTACAAAAGGACGGATTACTTTTAGTCCGATCTCATGGTCCGTATAGTCGTGCAGGTGAGTCAGGAACTCCTTATCCAGGGTGGGTATCTGTTCCGGGAAATATAAACCCCTGTCTGGCGCCAATCCCTGTACTACTGCCGTTTCGAAATTTACCTTGTGCTGTTTGTTTTGTAAGCTGAAATACTGCATGGATAATACGTTTGTTTTGGTTAGTCAATCACTTTTACACCGGCGGTGTTAATCCGGGAAACATAGATTTTATAATCTACTCCCAGGGGTGCGTAAACGCTATCCATAGTAGCCGCAACTTTGCGGGCATTTTCTTCTCCTTTACTAAGCATAAATACAGAGGGGCCTGAGCCGGAAATACCGCCGCCCAATGCACCGGCTTCTTTACATTTTAGTTTCAGTTCATGAAAGGCGGGGATCAGGATGGCACGCACGGGTTCCACAATCACATCTTCCAGGGAGCGGCTGATCAGTTCATAATCTTCCTGGTATAAACCCGCTACCAGCGCGCCTACGTTCCCCCATTGCCGGATGGCGTCGGTCATCAGTACTTTCTGTTTCAGGATTTCCCGCGCATCAGAAGTTTTTACTTCTATCTGCGGATGTATAACCGTTACCCATAAGTGTTCCGGTGTATACAGGGCCGTAATATCCAGTGGACGATAACTTCTTACCAGCGTAAACCCACCGAGGATGGCCGGCGCCACGTTGTCTGCATGTGCGGAGCCACAGGCCAATCTTTCCCCTTCCATCGCAAAACGGACCAGCTGTTTTTTGGTGAAAGGTTCTCCCAGCAGGTGATTTACACCTACTACAGCACCGGCGCTGCTGGCGGCGCTCGAGCCAATGCCGCTTCCGGGATGGATTTTTTTAAAAATCTCTATTTCGATGCCGATATCCGGATGATCATATTTTTGTAACAGCGCCTGTACTGCCACCCCGGCCACATTACGGGCGGGGTCCAGTGGCAGATCGGCGCCATGGATGGCAGTAATACGGATCCCCGGCTCGCCGGATCTGCGAAGGATCATTTCATCTCCCGGTGCATCCAGTGCCAGTCCAATAACATCAAAGCCGCAGGCTACGTTGGCCACAGTTCCCGGTGCGAACACTTTTATACTATCCATATAACCGTTTAAGTTAGTTTAATTTAATAATTGATTGTTATGTTTCCAACTATGGGCAAACAATTCATACAAAGTTTATAATCGGGCACTACGGATAATATCAGCAAATATCCCGGAGGCAGTAACATCCGCCCCCGCCCCGGCGCCTTTTACGATCAGTGGCTGATCTTTGTAACGGCTGGTAGTGTACAGCACAATGTTATCCTTACCTTCCAGTTTATAGAAAGGATGATCCGGCGCTACGCTTTGCAGCCCTACTGAAGCCTTGCCATCTTCATAGCGGGCAACAAATTTCAGGCGTTTGCCTTCGCTGGCAGCCGTTTCACGTAGCCCCTGGAAATGACCCGCATGTACATCCAGCTCTTCATAAAAGTCAGGTACGGAAGGGGCATCCAGACAGGCATCCGGCAGGAAAGAGTAGTTGGTGATTTCATCCATCTCAATGGCAGCACCGCTTTCACGAGCCAGGATCAGGATCTTTCTCATCACATCTTTGCCGCTGAGGTCAATACGTGGATCCGGTTCAGTGTATCCTTCATCCTGTGCGGCTTTCACCACTTCACGGAAACTGGTTCCATTGACAAAATGATTAAATACAAAATTCAGGCTGCCGGATAATACGGCTTCAATGCTATGTACTTTGTCGCCGCTCCTGATCAGGTCATTCAGGGTGTTGATGACTGGTAATCCTGCGCCCACATTGGTTTCGAAAAGGAACGATGCATTGTATTTACGGGCCAGGTCTTTCAGTTGTTTATAATAACTGAAATCCGAAGAGCAGGCAATTTTGTTACAGGTAACCACAGAGATACCGTGTTGCAGGAACTCATGGTATACGCCTGCAATATCGCCGCTGGCGGTGTTATCCACGAATACGCTGTTACGCAGGTTCAGTGTTTTTATTTGCTTTACAAAATCATCGGTGCTGAGGTGACTGCCTTGTTCCAGCTGTTCCCGCCAGTGTTGTAAAGAAATGCCGGCTTCCGCCAGGAGGGTATGTTTACTGTTGGCCAGTCCTATCACTCTTACCTGTAATCCCAGTTCGTTCCGGAGGTAATGCTCCTGTTGCTGTAGCTGTTCCAGCAGCTTGCTGCCTACATTGCCTACGCCGGCGATAAAGAGGTTGATTTGTTTCAGCGGCGTTTCGAAGAAAGTTTCATGCATTACGTTCAATGCTTTTTTGATGTCTGCCTTATTGATGACAGCTGAAATATTTTTTTCGGTAGATCCCTGTGCAATAGCCCTTACATTGATCCCGTTACGGCCCAGGGTACCAAAGAGTTTACCGCTGGTGCCATGATGGTTTTTCATTTTGTCGCCCACTACGGCCACAATGCAAAGATCTTTTTCTACCAGCAGGGGTTCAATGCGCTTTTCCAGTATTTCCTGTCCAAACTCACTGTCAACCGTGGTTTTGGCCCTTAGCATATCGGCTTCATGTATGCCCACGGTTATAGAGTGTTCCGACGAACTCTGTGTGATCAGGATAACGTTGATGCGTTCCCGTAACAGGGATTCGAAGAGGCGTTTGGAGAAACCGGGTATACCCACCATGCCGCTGCCTTCCAATGTGAGCAGGGCAATATGTTGTATGCCGGAGATACCGGTTACCGGAAAGCTGCGGTCGGCGCTGTCCTGGATAAGGGTACCGTGATCTTCAGGGGCGAATGTATTTTTGATCCAGATAGGAATGCGTTTACTCATTACCGGCTGGATGGTAGGAGGATAAATCACTTTGGCGCCGAAATGCGACAGTTCCATTGCTTCCACATAGGAGATGTGTGAAATGGGAATGGCCTGTGATACGATACGGGGATCGGCAGTCATCATGCCACTTACATCTGTCCAGATGTCCAGTACCGATGCATTGACAGCTGCCGCAACGATAGCGGCGGTATAATCGGATCCGCCGCGGCCCAGGGTAGTGGTTTCACCTTCAGCGGTGGCGGCTACAAAGCCCGGTAATACTACATAGTCGGCGGCCGGCTGTGCGAAGTACTGGCTGATATTATGATTGGTGGCAACAAAGTTCACGGCAGCATGTCCGAAGTGGTTGTCGGTTACGATCAGCTCGCGGCTGTCTTTACACGTAGCGGCAAAGCCCTGTTGTTTCAGTTTTTCGGCTACGATTACACAGGACAGGAGTTCTCCGTAGCTCATAATTTTATCCAGGGTGCGGGGACTGAGTTCTGCGACCTGGAAAATTCCATCGCAAAGGTTTTCGAGGGCATTGAGTTTTTTCTTCAGCTGGCTGATTTGCCCGCTTTGTGCGGTAATAGGAAATAGTTCACGGATCGTATCGAGGTGCCGGGCTTCAATTTCCTGCAGGATGTTTTTATATTCTTCCTTGCCTTGCTCAGCAAGCTGTCCGCAACGTATAAGCTTATCCGTTACGCCGCCCAGTGCAGATACAACGATAGCATATTGTCCGGCAGGTTTATATTGTTTGAGGATGTTGCAAACCTGTTCTATTGCTTTGGCGCTTCCTACAGAAGTGCCGCCAAATTTTAATACTTGCATATGGAAAGTTTATACGTAGATAACTCCGGGCCTTCCCGGTTATGTACCACTCTTGTGGTCGTTGGATAATATGTGAAAATTAACCCCGCAGTGGGGTTGTGGTAATGGTGGATGTTGTCGCCATAGCTTCTGTAACCTGCTGAGAGGCAGGAGTAACAGAGAATTGATATGTGTAGTACGGTATCACTATTGAAATATGACGATTGTGTAACAAAAGTCCGCAATTACACCGGTAAATAAAAGCGCAGTGGTTATTTTTAGAAATGTTTCAAAAATGCCTCTTTTGATTCGTTTTTAAATTAAATTCTGCCTTATTTGTTAGTTAATATTTAATTAAATGGCTTCATTGATGCTTTTTTATTACCTGGTAATAATTTCAAAACATTCATTGTGTGACTTTTTAATGACAAATATTGTCGTGCTTCATGCTTTCCCGGAAAAAAGACCCCCTACATTTTAAAAGCTAAAAGCTAACGGCTAAAGGTTCGTATTCAAAAAAGGAATTTGGATTTTCTAACATTATATCCTTACCTTAGTTGCCTAAACATCTGCCACTTGTCCATTTCACTGAAATATACAAGCAATAGTCAGCTTAACTACTACTTTCTCATGGCAACACTTGCCATGGATTCGACTTTGGCATAACCTTTCCCAACGGCCCCTACCGGCCATTCTTCGTGTTTATATACCGTAACTTTGTAATAGTATTTTTCTGCTATTCCTGTGTATGTGTATCTCATTATTTGCTGCCATTTACAGGTTGTGCATTGATATATCATTCTGATCATACACCAGCATGAATCATACACCATTTCAATCTTTAATTGTACACCAAAACAATTTTATTTAATCTACCCGTCATGCCACATTATTATAAACTCGGACAAATACCGCATAAGCGCCATACCCAGTTCCGCAAACCGGACGGCCAGCTGTATTCGGAACAGTTGTTTTCTACAGAAGGCTTTTCTTCCCACTCCAGCCTGTTATATCACTGTCATCCCCCTACGGAGATTGTAAAGGTGGATGAACCCTATTCCGTTGCACCAAAGGTGGCGGAGGAAAAGATGCTGAAACACCGCAGTTTCATCGGATTTAATATAAAACCGGAAGACGATTTTCTGCAAAGCCGCAAAGCAGTACTGGTTAATAATGATCTCCATATTGTACTGGCCTCCCCCCGAAAAAGCATGGAAGGTTATTTCTATAAAAATGCGGATGCAGATGAAATGATCTTTGTGCATGAAGGCAGCGGTGTGCTCAAAACACAGTACGGACAACTGGAATTCGGTTATGGAGACTACCTCGTGATACCACGCGGTACCATTTACCAGGTTACTTTTAATACGGCAGATAACCGCCTGTTTATTGTAGAGTCGTTTAGTCCTATCCGTTATCCCAACAGATACCTGAGCAAATACGGTCAACTGCTGGAGCATGCTCCGTTCTGCGAAAGGGATATCCGGCAGCCGCAAAACCTGGAAACAATCGATGAAGAAGGCGATTTCCTGATCCGTATCAAAAAGAAAGGCATCATTTACCCGATACATTATAAACATCATCCTTTTGATGTAGTTGGGTGGGATGGCTGCGAATACCCGTTTGCCTTTTCCATTCATGATTTTGAACCGATCACAGGACGGGTGCATCAGCCACCGCCGGTACATCAGACTTTCGAGGGTACCAACTTCGTGGTGTGCTCTTTCTGTCCCCGGTTATTTGACTACCATCCACAGGCCATTCCGGCGCCGTATAATCATAGCAACATCGACAGCGACGAGGTATTATATTATGTGGATGGCGATTTTATGAGCCGTAAACATGTGGTACGTGGTATGATTACCCTGCATCCCGCGGGGATTCCGCACGGGCCGCATCCTGGCGCAGTGGAGAAAAGCATCGGCGCAAAGGAAACAAAAGAACTGGCCGTAATGGTGGATACTTTCCATCCGTTACAGATCACAGAAGCAGCATTGGGTATTGAAGACGGTAGTTATGTGATGAGCTGGGCAGAATAAATGATAAAAACCAACTAGCAACTTATAAAAACCAAAACAATTGAATGTTATGGAAACAGCATTAGTGAATGCCGACAACCTAACCGGTCAGCAGGATTTTTTACCACTCAACGGTACCGATTATGTTGAGTTTTATGTGGGCAACGCCAAACAGGCCGCGCATTATTACAAAACCGCTTTCGGTTTTCAATCCGTTGCCTACGCAGGGCCGGAAACCGGGGTGAAAGACAGAACCTCCTATGTATTGGTGCAGAATAAACTGCGTTTTGTACTAACCACCTCACTGCTGCCGGATACAGATATTGCACGTCATGTTGCCAAACATGGCGATGGCGTAAAGGTGCTGGCATTGTGGGTAGATGACGCCCGCTCCGCTTACGAGGAAACCATCAAACGCGGCGCTACTCCCTATCTGGAGCCCACCGTGGAAAAAGATGAGTTTGGAGAAGTAGTACGCAGCGGTATCCGCACATACGGAGATACTGTGCATGTATTCGTGGAACGCAAAAATTACAAAGGACTTTTTTTGCCCGGATATAAAGCCTGGAAAACAGATTATAACCCAACTGATACCGGGTTACAGTATGTAGACCATTGCGTGGGCAATGTAGGCTGGAATGAAATGAATACCTGGGTGGAGTTTTATGAGCGCGTAATGGGCTTCAAAAACCTGATCTCTTTTGATGATAGCGATATTTCCACTGAATATTCAGCACTGATGAGTAAAGTGATGAGTAACGGTAACGGCCGTGTGAAATTTCCGATCAATGAACCGGCGGAAGGAAAAAAGAAGTCCCAGATCGAAGAATACCTGGATTTCTACGGCGGTCCCGGTGTGCAGCACGTAGCTATTGCTACCAACGATATCGTGAAAACGGTGTCTGAATTGCAGAGCAGGGGAGTAGAGTTCCTGAAGGTACCGGATGTGTATTACGAAACCCTGTTGGAAAGGGTGGGTAAGATCGATGAAGCAGTGGCCCCGCTGCAACAGTTAGGTATCCTCGTAGATCGCGACGACGAAGGCTACCTGCTGCAGATTTTCACAAAACCTATACAGGACAGACCGACCGTATTTTTTGAAATCATTCAGCGTAAAGGAGCACAGTCCTTTGGTAAAGGCAACTTCAAGGCCCTGTTTGAATCTATTGAGAGAGAACAGGCCTTACGCGGTAACTTATAGTTTACCTATGCCGTCTTTAATAGCTGCTGCCGTTGGGGGCAGCGCTTCAGGCCCGTCATGATGGTTACAACAATTTAAATGCAGAGCCCGCCAGGATCCCCGGCGGGCTTTTTTATTTTTATTTAAATAAATATTTAATTATTATAATGTATAAAATTAATTTATATATTTATACTGGTTAGGATAGCTTATTTTATTAAATCCTTTATCATTAACAACTTAATAACCATATCAGGCTTGTTTGCCATGGTATTAACCATATTTTTATGCCTTCTTTATATAATGTGAAAATCATAATTTGATAACCTATGCTCAACAAATCTACCGTCCAAACGGCCGGCGTAGCCATGCTCATGGCATCAGTAATTGTTTTTTCGTCTTTTCGTTCAGACCATGGCACACAGCCAGGTTCCTATCTGCATAAAATATCTTCCCCGGCAGGACAAACAGTGCTGGAATATAATGCAGACAAAACCATCCGGAAGATCGTACAGTTTCACAAAACAGAAAATGCGAGTTACAGCGATGTACAGTTACCTGTTTACGAAAATGGCCGCCTCGTAAAATGCCTTTTTGCAGAGGAGGAACAGGCTACTACCGGTGATCTGTATACATCGTACGACTATACCGCCACGGGCGACAAAGTAGCGAAGATCAGCTACTACCGTAACAACGAAGTATATACCTACGACTCGCTGGTATATAACGAAAGCGGTAAGCTGGCCACACGTTTCCTGTTTGGTAAAAATTCGGCTAAAGGTAACTGGGAAAACACCGGCTACCAGCAGTTTGCCTGGGATGTTGCAGGAAATGTAACCCGGATGGATACTTACGGCAAACAACCCGGCTACAGCAAGTTCCTGCACACATCCGCTGCCAGCTATACCTACGATAACAGGCAGAACCCGCAACAGCAGCAACCGGAACTGGCCGTTTTAATGGAACTCAACGCCGCCAACCTGTCTGCCAACAACATCCTGACAGAGAACGTCAGCAGTACCAATTCCTCCCGTGTGGTAACCAGCACCTATTCTTATGCCTATAACGGTGGTAAATACCCCGTACGTGGTACCTATACTTCAGGAATGGATGCAGGGGTAGTAAAACTGGAATGGATAAAACTACAGTAAAGGAATAATCACTTAACTTTACAATAATTAAAATAACCGTTGCGTTTTTTATGAGGATACAGACACTGTTTGGTGTATTGTTTTTGTTAGGTGGAATTTTCCAGGCTTTTACGGCTATATTGATCTATCAGGGGCACAAGCACTATATTTTAAAGATTGCCAGCAAGAAAGTGAGTATGGTAATATATTTTATTATTGCCCTGTTATTGTTTTATCTTGCTTACGTAAACCTGGTTTAAATATTAAAATTTTGTTGAATTAGTATTATGAAGCGTCTTGTTGTAATCGTTCTGATTTTGTTGGGAGCAGGCAAAACTTTTGCACAGCAATCTTTCCTCGACAACCAGAAGATGTTTCCCAAAGTTGGGGAGGCATACCGTGAAAAGGAAGAGCTGCTGAAAAAGGAGTTTGAAAAGAAAGGGCTTACATATCCTGCCAGGTATATGTTTATCCGCTCCTTTAAGCTCGATAGTGAGATGGAAATCTGGGTGAAGAATAACGCATCGGACACCTTCCGTCTGTTTAAATCCTACCGCGTATGTACGCTGTCGGGTAAGATGGGCCCTAAACGCAGGGAAGGCGACCGCCAGGTACCGGAAGGCTTCTACTATATCAACGATTTTAATCCTAACAGTAACTATCACCTGTCACTGGGCATCAACTACCCTAATTTTTCCGACCGCATCCTGAGCGACGCTAAAAATCCGGGTGGGGAAATCTATATCCACGGCAATTGTATCACTGTAGGCTGTATTCCTTTAACAGACGAATTTATCGACGAGGTATATATTCTGGCGGTAAATGCTAAAAATGCCGGCCAGGACTTTATCCCGGTGCACGTGTTCCCGGTTAAATTCGGTAACCCCGGCTCTATGAACTATCTCGGCACGTTTTCCCTCACCGATGGTTCTTCCAAACAATTCTGGTCAGAACTGAGAGGGGCATACGATTATTTTGAAAAACACCACCGTCTGCCCGTTGTACTGGTAGACGACAAAGGAAAATATATCATGTAGGCAGCTGTTAGCTTTTAGCGATTAGCTGTTGGTAAATGCAGCAGAGTTATAAGCGAAAGTAAAGCAGTGAAGATATTAGCAAAGAGCCCGTTTGATGTTATATCAAACGGGTTCTTCGTTTTGGGCAAATTTCTCTTTTTGCTCATCCCGAAAAATTACATTCATCATATTAATCATAGTTTTATTTGGTTTTTAGCAATTTTTTTTTCAACTTGTTCGAAGGTCAAATCAATTTACTAATTATGCACAGAAGAGACGCAATCAGGAATGTGGCGATTTTGTTAGGTACCGCCATTTCCGCTTCCACGTTATCAGCCTTAGAAAGCTGTACAGGCTCCGCTCCGAAAAATTATGATTTGCAAAAGCCGGAAACAAAAGCATTACTGGCAGAAATAGCGGAAACCATCATACCCAAAACCAGTACGCCTGGTGCCAAAGATGCCAAAGTAGAGGAATTCATCCTGGTAATGATGAACGACTGCTACAAGAAAGAAGATCAACAGGTATTCCTGGATGGCCTTTCGAAGATCGAGGAAGCCAGCAACAAACAATTCAAAAAAGGCTTCATCGACATCTCGCCGGAACAGCGTACAGAATTGCTCACCAAAATCGAGCAGGAACGCGTAGACTACAATAAACGTAAAGATAAAAAGGAAGGAGATCCTACCCACTACTTCCAATACCTGAAAGAATTAACCCTCCTGGGTTATTTCACCTCCGAACCGGGCGCCACCAAAGCATTGCGTTATGTGCCCGTTCCCGGTAAATACGAAGGTTGTATACCTTATACCAAAGGTGAAAAAGCCTGGGCAGTTTAAGCACTGCGCTTGATGCTGTTAGTTGTATGCTTTCAGCTTTTTTTTACGTTTCAAACATAATATGATATGAACCTGAATATAAAAGCACAGGAACAGAACACTTATGATGCCATTGTTATCGGCTCCGGTGTTAGTGGTGGCTGGGCCGCAAAAGAACTCACCGAAAAAGGATTAAAAGTGCTTATGCTAGACCGTGGAAAACCACTGGAGCACGTAAAAGATTATGAAACGGCTACCAAAGATCCATGGGAATTCAAACACCGTGGCCGTATCACCGTAGATCAGCGCGAAACCCACCCTAAACTGAGCCGCGACTATCCCTACAGTGAGCATAACGAAAAATACTGGATCAACGATTCTGAAAGTCCATATAATGAAGTAAAACGCTTTGACTGGTATCGTCCGGATATCGTAGGTGGCAAGTCTATCATGTGGGGCCGTCAGTCCTATCGCCTAAGCGATATCGACTTTGAAGCCAACCTGAAAGACGGCATCGCGGTAGACTGGCCTATCCGTTATAAAGATATTGCCCCCTGGTACGACTATGTAGAGAAATTTGCAGGTATCAGCGGTACCAGGGAAGGGTTGCCACAACTGCCCGACGGCCAGTTTATGCCTGCCATGGAAATGAACTGCGTGGAAAAGGATGTAAAGAAAAGTGTGGAAGACAAATTTAAAGGCCGTATCATCACCATGGGCCGTGTGGCCAATATTACCCAACCGCTCCCGGGTCGTGAGAAGTGCCAGTACCGCAATCTTTGCAGCCGCGGATGTCCGTTTGGCGCCTATTTCAGCACGCAATCATCCACCCTGCCGGCAGCAGTAGCCACCGGTAACCTCACGCTGCGTCCTGATGCTATCGTGAACTCCGTGATCTATGATGAAAAGCTGGGCAAAGCCACCGGTGTAAAAGTGATTGATAAGCATACCAAACAAACAGTAGAATACTACGCGAAAATCATCTTCATCAACGGTTCTACACTGGGCTCTACCTTTGTAATGCTGAACTCCGTGTCTTCCCGCTTCCCTAACGGATTGGGTAACGATAGCGGCGTGCTGGGTAAATACCTGATGGATCACCATTTCCGCACCGGTGCTTCCGGCACCGCAGAAGGGTATGAAGATAAATACTATTTTGGCCGCCGTGCAAACGGTATCTATGTACCACGCTACCGTAACATTGGTACCGATAAGCGCGATTATATCCGTGGGTTTGGTTACCAGGGTGGCGCCAGCCGCTCAGGATGGAGCCGTGGTATCGCTGAAATGGGTGTGGGTAAAGATTTCAAGGAAATGCTCACAGAACCGGGTAAATGGAGCATCGGTTTAGGCGGTTTTGGTGAATGCTTACCTTACGAAGCCAACCAGGTAACCCTCGATTCATCTGTGAAAGATGCCTGGGGACAACCAGTGCTGAAGTTCGACGCCGAATTCAAAGAGAACGAAAAGAAGATGCGTGTGGACATGATGAATGACGCCGCCGAAATGCTGGAAGCAGCAGGTATGAAGAACGTGAAAACCTACGACAACGGTTCTTACCCTGGTATGGCCATTCATGAAATGGGTACTGCACGTATGGGCCGTGATCCGAAAACATCCATACTCAACGGCTTCAACCAGATGCATGCCGTGAAGAATGTATTCGTAACCGATGGATCTTTCATGACTTCCGCTTCCTGTGTAAACCCTTCTCTCACCTACATGGCCATGACGGCCCGTGCGGTAGACTACGCAGTAAAAGAACTGAAGAAAGGTAATATTTGATTTTTATAACAGTACTTAGCGGTCAGGATTGCAGCTTCTTAGAAAGCAATGTCCTGGCCGCTACGCGCTTTTAACGCACAGACGATATGAATCTTAATATAAAGGCCGTAAAAGAAAATACCTACGATGCCATCGTGGTAGGTTCCGGCATCAGCGGTGGCTGGGCTGCAAAGGAGCTCAGTGAAAAAGGCCTGAAAACACTGGTACTGGAAAGAGGCCGCAATGTGGAACACATTAAGGACTATACCACCGCCATGAAAGCGCCCTGGGAGTTTGCCCACCACCTCAACACCACCAACGAAATGAGGGACAAGCATCCTATCCAGAGCCGCTGCTACGCTTTTGATGAAGCTACACAACAGTATTGGGTTGATGATAAGGAGAATCCCTATAACGAAGTAAAACCGTTCAACTGGCTCCGTGGTTACCACGTAGGCGGACGCTCCCTCATGTGGGGCCGGCAGGTTTACCGCTGGAGCGATCTCGATTTTGAAGCCAACGCAAAAGATGGGCATGGTGTAGACTGGCCTATCCGTTATAAAGACATTGCCCCCTGGTATGAGTACGTAGAAAAATACATCGGGGTAAGCGGCCAGGCTGAAGGCTTACCGCAATTGCCGGATGGTGTTTTTCTGCCGCCAATGGAAATGAACTGCCTCGAAAAACATGTGGCCGCCCGCATTAAGGAAAAGTATAATGATCGTATCATCACCATTGGCCGTGTGGCGCATCTGACCAAAGGATTAAAAGACCGTGGTCCGTGCCAGTACCGTAACCTATGCGCACGCGGATGTCCGTTTACCGGTTATTTCAGCAGCAACGGCGTTACATTGCCTGCCGCCGCAGCTACCGGTAACATGACGCTGCGCCCGGATTCCATTGTACTGGAAGTACTGTACGATAAAGATAAAAGCAAAGCTACCGGCGTAAGGGTGATGGATTCGCATACCCTCCAAACAGTAGAGTATTATGCAGATATCATTTTCTTGAATGCTTCCACACTGGGTACCAGCTGGATCATGATGAACTCGGTATCTGACCGTTTCCCGAATGGTTTTGGTAACGACAGCGGACAACTGGGACATAACCTGATGGATCACCATTTTGGCGTAGGCGCCGGTGGTGAGTATGAAGGCTTCCAGGACCAGTACTACAACAGCGGCCGCCGGCCTAACGGCATCTATATTCCCCGTTTCCGGAATACCAACGACAGCACCAGGCAAAAGGATTATGTCAGAGGATTTGGTTACCAGGGTGGTGCCGGCAGAGACAGAGGTACCGGCTGGGATGGCATTGGCATAACGCTGAAAGAAGCCCAGACCGAACCCGGTAAATGGAACATGGGAGTGGGTTCCTGGGGCGAACACCTGCCTTATTTTGAGAATAAGGTAACGATGAATAAAAACAAGAAGGATAAATACGGATTGCCAACATTGGATATAGACTGTGAGTTTAAAGGGAATGAACTGGCGATGCGCAAGGATATGCAGGCCAGCGCCATAGAAATGCTGGAAGCCGCCGGTCTGAAAAATGTAGGGGGATACGATAGTGCACCTCCTCCCGGACATTGTATTCACGAAATGGGTACCGCCCGTATGGGTAGGGATCCTAAAACCTCGGTGCTGAACGATTTTAACCAGGTGCATGCCGCTAAAAATGTATTTGTCACCGATGGGGCCTGTATGACTTCTTCTTCCTGCGTAAATCCTTCTATTACCTATATGGCGCTTACCGCCCGTGCATGTGATCACGCGGTGAGTGAACGCAAAAAAGGGAATATTTAACCTGGGGAGGAGGAGCGCCTTCGGCGCTTGTCTTTGGGCAGGATTAGACTGATTTTAGTGATTGAACTGATTGTATTTCTTTTTTTGAAAGATGTTTACTTCTTTTCTGAATGCATTCAGCAACAGGAAAAAGATCTGAAACGAAAAAGCTAAAATCAGTTCAATCACTAAAATCAGTCTAATCCTGCCCAAAGACAAGCGCCGAAGGCGCTCCTTTTTTCTTCCGCTCCTTTTTCGAAATATTTGGCGTATTTTGTACGCTTATCTGCAATTTATTAGAACAATGAAGAAAGTAATCCTAGGCGGCATGCTGGCTTTATCCTGTTGGATGGGAGAGGCGGTTCAGGCACAAAGCAAACATTCTTTTGCATTGAGTACAACTGATTTTATGTTGGATGGTAAGCCATTCCAGATGATCAGCGGCGAAATGCACCCGGCCCGTATTCCGCATGAATACTGGCGCCACCGTATCCAGATGGCGAAAGCAATGGGCTGTAACACCATTGCAGCATATGTTTTCTGGAATTATCATGAGCCGGTAAAAGGACAGTTTGATTTCAGTACCGGTAATCATAACATCGCGGAGTTTATTAAAATAGCACAGCAGGAAGGCATGTGGGTATTGCTGCGTCCGGGACCGTATGTATGCGCGGAATGGGAGTTTGGCGGCTTACCGCCTTACCTGTTGCAAACACCTGATATCAAGGTACGTTGCATGGATCCGCGTTATATACAGGCGGTGAACAGCTATGTAGAACACCTGGCAGCCGAAGTAAAGCCTTTGCTGGTAACGAATGGCGGCCCGGTCATCATGATGCAGATTGAAAATGAATATGGCAGTTACGGTAACGACAAGGAATATTTAAATACACTGAAAGAGATGTGGGTGAAGAATGGTATCAATATTCCATTCTATACCGCTGATGGCGCCACTGCTTATATGCTGGAAGCGGGTGGGGTAGAAGGAGCAGCTATCGGTCTCGATTCCGGTGGATCTGAAGCAGATTTTGCTGCTGCTAAGAAACAAAACCCCAACGTACCTGCGTTCAGCAGCGAATCATATCCGGGTTGGTTAACGCATTGGGGGGAGCAATGGCAGCGCCCTGGCGTTGAAGGTATCTCTAAGGAAGTAAAATTCCTGATGGATACCAAACGCTCTTTTAACCTGTATGTGATCCATGGCGGTACCAATTTCGGTTACACTGCCGGCGCAAATTCAGGCGGTAAGGGCGGCTATGAACCGGATGTTACCAGCTATGATTATGATGCACCTATCAACGAACAGGGAAGTGCTACGCCCAAGTACCAGGCCTTGCGTCAGCTGATCGGTTCTTATCTCCCGAAGGGTAAAAAATTACCGGCTATTCCGGCAGCGATACCAACTATTACTATCCCGGCATTTCATCTCAAGGCATTTACTTCCGTATGGGATCATTTGCCTGCCGCTATACATTCTCCTCAGCCCAAACCGTTTGAGGCTTATGGCCAGGATTATGGTTTTATGTTGTATAAAACTACGCTGATCGGACATAAAAGCGGTAAGCTCACGATCAAAGATCTGCACGATTACGCCACCATATTCCTGAATGGTAAATATGTGGGAAAACTGGACCGCAGGCTGGGTGAAAAAACAATCGACATTCCTGTAAGTGATGTCAAAAATCCTGTGCTGGAAATATTGGTGGAAGGCATGGGCCGCATCAATTTCGCCGATGCCCTCATCGATCGTAAGGGCATCACTGATCGTGTGGTTCTGAATGGTATGACGCTGATGAGCTGGGATGTATACGGATTGCCGATGACAGAAAAATCTGTGCAGGAGCTGACGGCATCTTCAGACCATGCTACTAAGCCCGGCCAGTTCTTTAAAGGCACATTCAACCTCGATAAAACCGGCGACACGTATATTGATATGTCTGCTTACAAAAAGGGAATTGTTTGGGTAAATGGTCATAACCTGGGTCGCTATTGGGAAATAGGACCGCAGAAAAGACTGTATTGTCCTGCTCCATGGCTGAAGAAAGGCGTGAATGAAATCGTAGTATTTGATTTGCACCAGGAAACCGAAGCAGCGGTTTCAGGCGCCGTTGAATTATAGACGAACACTTAGATTAATAAAAATGCAGCGGATTTTGTCTTTTACTCCTTAAAGACAAAATCCGCTGCATTTTTACTAAAAGCTAAGAGCTAACAGCTAGAAGCTTTGCGTACTATTTACACAAACATTTATTTTTTACTGCCTTGATTTTAACAGCGAAAATTGGTAACTTAGGAATGGTGGTTTTTCATTTATTTACTTCTTAAAAAAGGCTTGCCATGGGAAAGGTACGTAATATCCTGCAGGCTAAGGGTCATGCAGTATACTCCATAAATCCTGACAACACTGTTTTCGAAGCCCTGCAGATGTTGGTCGATCGTAACGTAGGGGCCCTAACTGTAGTAGACAGCAATGATCATTTCCTCGGAATTTTCTCAGAACGTGACTATGCCCGTCGTGTTATCCTGAAAGGACGTGCATCCAAAGAAACCCTGATCCGTGAAATTATGACGGAGCGGCCAATAACTGTCACTGAAGATGATTCCATAGAAGATTGTATGGCGCTGATGACCGATAAAAGAATTCGTCACCTGCCGGTAATTGATAATCAGGCCAGGTTGATCGGTCTGATTTCTATCGGTGACGTGGTGAAATTTATTATCGACGACCAGCGTTATATTATTACCAGTTTGGAATGTTATATCACAGGCACGCATACCTGATTTTTGCAGTAGAATCAGTTTTGCAGATTAATTGTAAATTTTGTAACTTCAATTTCATATAGTCTTTACCGTAATGCAGCGGATGAACGTTATGAAACCGGGCAAATATCCGGTCTCCCTCTTGAACTGGCGGTTTACAGACATATAGTTTCTTAATAGCATTGTTACAGTAGATTGGAAAGCAGGCTACTGATTTTTCCTCAAGACTGGCATGACGGACTTTACAAGTAAATCGCTCGGAGGGCGAACACTTTGAAAAGCGCTGTTTCTGACATCACCCCTATTTGGCCATTTCTCGCATATGGCGCTATTGTTGTGGTACTGATCGGTATCATACTTGGGCTTTCCTATGTGCTGGGCCAACGGCATAAAGACCGCGCAACAGGCGAGGCTTATGAATCCGGTATTATCTCCACCGGCTCCGCCCGACTTAGATTCCCTTCTCAGTTTTACCTGGTAGCTATGCTGTTTGTCATCTTCGACATTGAAACAGTATTAATTATTTCCTGGGCAATTGCCTACAAAGAAGTAGGCTGGGCAGGCTTTCTCGGCGTCTCTGTTTTTATCCTCATATTATTGGCTGTACTTATCTACGAATGGCGTAACGGCGCATTGGACTTCGGGCCCGATGGGAAAAAGATTTTACGCGCATACAAAAAAATGCGGAAGAAAAAATCTACTAACGTTAACGGTTATACGGACATTAAGACTCCATCGCCACAGGCACTTATGTAACACCAGCATGTTGATTTTATGATTCACGCATAAAATAAATCAACTTATTTATGAAATGGTGGCTGACCAATGCAAATGATGTAACGGGCAAAATTTCCGGCAATACTTCTATGGAAGAAGTGATACAGCAAAGCGTTATGCTTACTTCTGTGGAAAGTTTGCTTGCCTGGGGACGGAAAAATTCGCTCTGGCCCTTCCATTTCGGCCTTTCCTGTTGTTTTGTGGAGATGGCAACCGCCATGACCCCCAAGTACGACGTGGCCCGCTTCGGTGCAGAAGTAATCAGAGGTACTCCCCGAGAAGCGGATGTCATGATCATTGCCGGTACCGTATTTATCAAAATGGCCCCTGTGATACAACGCCTGTATGAACAGATGATGGAACCCCGTTGGGTGATATCTATGGGCTCCTGCGCCAATTCCGGCGGTATGTATGATATCTACAGCGTTGTACAGGGAGTAGATAAATTTTTACCGGTAGATGTATACGTACCCGGTTGCCCTCCCCGCCCCGATGCATTTATGCAGGGCCTCGTTATGCTCCGCGACAGTGTAGGCAAGGAAAAACGCCCCCTCAGCTGGGTTATCGGCGAACAAGGCGTTGTGAAACCGGAAAAAATTTCCATGAAAGATGTGCTCCGCGAAAAACGACAGCAAAGGACACAGTTTAAAACACCGGATGAGATATAAACAGTTGTTAGCCATTAGCTATCAGCCAACGGCGACAACATGACAAATTAAAAGCTAACTGCTAAAAGCTGACAGCTAAATCGCACTTCATGCCTGAATCCATTGCAGCGGAATTAAGCGCCCGTTTTGGTGATATCACCTTTAAGCCTCAGGCTACACGGGATGGAACGCCCACCTTCTGGGCGCCACAGGAGCATATTGTGACCATACTACAATACCTTAAATCTGAAATACAAATGCCCTATCGCATGCTCTATGACCTCACGGCCATTGATGAGCGTGCGTATAAACGGCAACAGAATGGTCATAAACCCTACGATTTTACCGTTGTTTATACACTTTTTTCCTTCAGCAGAAACGAATTCCTGCGCATCAAAGCCGGTCTCCACGGCGAATACCCGGCGCTGCAGAGCATCACCTCTGTCTGGGCTGCTGCCAACTGGTACGAACGTGAAGTATACGATATGTTCGGTATCAGGTTCAATGGACACCCCCTGTTAAAACGCATCCTGATGCCCTCCACCTGGGAGGGGCACCCGCTCCGTAAGGAGCATCCGGCACGCGCCACCGAAATGGGACCGTTTAGGCTCTATAATGAGAAGCAGGATAGGGAGCAGGAGGCTCTGCGGTTTAAACCCGAAGAATGGGGCTTAAAACGCCATAGTGAAGATGCTGACTTTATGTTCCTCAACATTGGTCCCCAACACCCCGGCACGCATGGGGTATTACGTATTATCCTGCAACTGAATGGTGAAGACATTGTAGATGCTGTGCCTGATATCGGTTTTCACCATCGCGGCGCCGAAAAAATGGGCGAACGCCAGTCATGGCATACCTATATTCCCTATACCGACCGTATTGATTACCTCGGTGGCGTGAATAATAACCTGGCCTACCTGCTGTCGGTAGAAGAGCTGGGAGGTATCGATGTTCCCCTCCGCGCCCAGGTGATCAGGATTATGCTCTGCGAACTGTTCCGTATTGCCAGCCACCTGGTATGGTATGGCACCTTTGCCCAGGACCTGGGGCAATTGTCGCCCGTGTTCTATATGTTCACCGACCGCGAACGCGTACTCGAAATCATTGAAGCCATCTGCGGTGGCCGTATGCACCCCAACTGGTTCCGCATCGGCGGCGTAGCCCAGGACCTGCCCAACGGCTGGGAAACGCTCGTGAAAAACTTTATCAGCTATTTCCCGAAAAAGCTAAAGGAATATGATAACATGGTAATGAAAAATTACCTGTTTAAAGCACGCACCAAAGGTATCGGTATCTATACCCTGGAAGAAGCCATTGAGTGGGGCGTTACCGGCCCCGGACTCCGCGCCTGTGGCCTGGAGTGGGATATGCGCAAGAAAAGGCCCTATGGAGGTTACGGAAATTTTGCTTTCGAGATCCCGGTCGCACACAACGGTGATTGTTACGACCGCGCGGTAGTACGGGTGGAAGAAATGCGACAGAGTCTCCGCATCATCGAACAATGCGTGAGCAACATGCCGTCCGGCGATTACAAGTCGCACCACCCGCTGGCTACCCCTCCGGTGAAAGCACGTACCATGCAGGACATTGAAACCCTTATACACCATTTTCTCAACGTAAGCTGGGGCCCGGTAATACCCGCCGGTGAAGCTATGGTAGTGACGGAAGCCACCAAAGGATGGAACAGCTACTACCTGGTCAGCGATGGCAACACCGCCTCTTACCGTACAAGGGTACGAACGCCCTCGTTTCCGCACATGCAGATGATACCGCTGATCAGCCGCGGGTATACAGTGGCCGATCTGCTTTCTATACTCGGAGGAATGGATTATGTACTCGCAGACATTGACAGATAATATAACAACATATGCTTTCTGCTATTGAAATAGAACAGATCACACACGAGTTGCAGCAGGTGCCCGCAAAAAAGGCGGCCTGCATAGAAGCGCTGAAAATTGTACAGCAGCAACGCCGCTGGATATCTGATGAAAGCGTGGCAGACATCGCCTCCATACTGGAGATGAGCACTGCGGAAGTAGACAGCGTAGCCACCTTTTATAACCTGATTTTCAGGCAACCGGTAGGCCGCCACGTTATCCTGCTCTGCGATAGTATCAGCTGCTACGTGATGGGCTATACGGAGATAAAACAGGAACTGATGGATCTGTTGCAGGTAAAATATGGTCAAACAACCACCGATGAACGCTTTACGCTGCTGCCCAATGCCTGCCTCGGCACCTGCGACCATGCTCCGGCCCTGATGATAGACAATGACCTGTACAGAGACCTTAAACCAGGTGAACTTTCAAAAATACTGGATCAATATTTATAAAAATGGAACGTCCGCTCACACAACATATTCCCGCTTCCGGCGCCGCTCTTCACCTGAAAGAGTACGAAGCGGTGGGCGGATACACCGCACTGCGTAAGGTATTGCAGGAACTTACTCCAGCAGAAGTAACCGGGCAAGTAAAAGATGCCAACCTGAAAGGAAGGGGAGGCGCCGGTTTCAGTACCGGTATGAAATGGAGTTTTGTACCCGCAAACGTTACAGGGCCCCGCTACCTGGTGGCCAATGCGGATGAAATGGAACCGGGTACGTTTAAAGACAGGTGGCTGCTGGAAGGAAATCCCCACCAGTTGCTGGAAGGAATGATTATTTCGGCCTATGCCATACAGGCCACACAGGCTTTCGTATTTATGCGCTGGGCCTATAAAGATGCGGCGCGTATTATGACCCGCGCTATCGCAGATGCCTATGCAGCCGGCTATCTCGGCAAAAATATACTGGGAAAAAATTACAGCCTGGAAATGCAGCTGCATACCGGCGTAGGAAGATATATGTGTGGCGAAGAAACCGCCCTGCTCAATTCACTGGAAGGGAAACGCGCCATACCCCGCGCCAAACCGCCCTTCCCGCAGGTAAGCGGTTTATTCGGCAAACCCACTATTGTTAACAACGTGGAAACTTTGTCTTACATACCGCATATCATGAACAATGGAGGCGATTGGTTCAAATCGCTGAGCTATACCGCCGACGGGGGTACGAAAATATACGGTGTAAGCGGAAAGGTCAACAAGCCCGGTGCCTGGGAACTGCCTATGGGAGTTACGATGCGGGAATTGCTGGAGGAACACGCCGGTGGCATGAAAGCAGGATTTCGCTTTCGTGGTGCCCTGCCCGGTGGCGCTTCTACAGACTTCTTAACCGATGCCCACCTGGATGTGAAAATGGATTTTGCAGGAGTAGCGGCCGCAGGAAGCCGCCTGGGTACCGGCACTATGGTAGTATTAGACGATCAAACCTGCCCGGTTGGTTTTGTACATAACCTGGAACATTTCTTTGCCCAGGAATCGTGCGGCTTTTGCACGCCCTGCCGCGAAGGACTGCCCTGGACAGAAAAAATATTATATGCTTTGGAACAGGGACACGGAACGTATGCCGATCTGGAACAACTGGAAATGCATACCAAACTGCTTAGCCCCGGCAATACTTTTTGTGCACTGGCGCCCGGCGCCATGGAACCGCTGCAAAGCGCACTGAAATATTTCCGGGAAGACTTTGAACAACACATCAAAGAAAAAAAATGTCCATATGCCCATCATTAACATCGATAATAAAACCTATGAAGTAAAGGAGGGGAAGAACCTGCTGGAAGCTTGCCTGTCGCTGGGTTTAAACCTTCCTTACTTTTGCTGGCACCCCGCCCTGGGTGCGGTTGGCGCCTGCAGACAATGCGCTGTTAAGGTGTTTAAAGATGAGGACGATAAAAAAGGCAGGATCATCATGTCGTGCATGGAACCCGTGAAAGATCAGCAACGTTTATCTATTGACGATACCGATGCAAAAAAATTCCGCGAACAGGTCATCGGCTGGCTCATGACCAACCACCCGCACGACTGCGCCGTATGCGATGAGGGAGGCGCCTGTCACCTCCAGGATATGACGGTGATGACGGGACATTCCTACAGGGATTATCATTTCACCAAAAGAACTTACAACAACCAATACCTGGGCCCATTTCTTAACCACGAAATGAACCGCTGTATACAATGTTACCGTTGTGTGCGTTTTTATAAAGACTTCGCCGGCGGCAAAGACCTCGACGTGTTCGCTGCACACAACCACGTATACTTTGGCCGCCAGCAGGAGGGAGTCCTGGAAAGTGAATTCAGTGGCAACCTCGCAGAGGTTTGTCCCACCGGCGTATTCACCGATAAAACCCTTAAACAACATTATACCCGCAAATGGGATCTCACTTCCGCCGCCTCCGTTTGCCAGGGCTGCGGCCTGGGATGTAATATTATTGCGGGGGAAAGATATGGCGCGTTAAGACAAATCACCAACCGTTTTAACAGTGCTGTAAACGGCTACTTTCTTTGTGACCGTGGCCGCTACGGATATGAATTTGTTAACAGTCCGCAACGCATAAAAACGCCCATGGTATATCATGGGCCCAGCGAACAGTCCAATGGTATCCCGGTGCTGCAACATATCCATCGTCGCATGAAGCCGGGAAAAACAATCGGTATCGGTTCTCCGAGGGCTTCGCTGGAATCCAATGCAGTATTAAAGGAATTAGTGGGAGAAGAAAATTTTTACCTGGGGGTTTCTGCCGCTGATCACGACCTGGTTTCGCTTGCCCTGAAAGTATTGCAACAGGGCCCTGTGCGTGCTGCCTCCCTGCAGGAAGCTGCTGCTGCAGATATGGTGCTGATCCTCGGGGAAGACGTGACTAATACAGCGCCTATGCTGGCCTTGTCCGTACGGCAGGCAGTACGCCGTATCCCGGTGGAGGAAGCTATCAATACCGTACACGTGCCCGCCTGGCAGGATGCCGCGGTGCGGGAGGCCGTGCAGGAAAATAAAGGCCCACTCTATATACTGAACGTTCAGCAAACAAAACTGGATGAACTGGCTAAAGGCGCCTGGCATACTGCACCCGATAATATTGCACGTATAGGCTTTGGCGTTAGCCATCTGCTGAGTGATAAAATGCCGGAAGTAACCGGCATGTCCGAACAGGGTAAAGCCATTGCAGCAGAAATTGCCGAAGCATTAAAGCATGCAAAAAATCCCCTGATCATTGCCGGGTATGGTAGCGGCAGTGAAGCGGTGATTAAATCCGCCGCGAATGTTGCCTGGGCACTGCACGACCTGGGCATAGATGCCATGCTCGCTTTCACCGTACCCGAATGCAATAGCCTGGGACTGGAAATGCTGGGCGGCCATCGCCTGGAATCGGCAGTAGACCGTGCTTTGAATAACGAAGCGGATACGGTGATCATCCTGGAAAACGATCTTTACCGCCGCCTGAATCAACATAGGGCAGAACACTTTTTTGGAAAGGTACAGGATGTGATCCTGCTGGATCACCTGTATAACCCTACCGCTGAAAAGGCAACGATTATATTACCAGCGGGTACTTTTGCTGAATCTGACGGCACGCTGGTTAATAATGAAGGCCGTGCCCAACGCTTCTTCCAGGTATTTTCGTCCAATACGGCAGTACAGGAAAGCTGGCGTTGGCTGCTGCAGATCGCCGCTGCCAACGACCATGCAACATTGTCTTCCCTTAAACATCTAGATGACGTAGTAAGCCATATCGCTGCCACCTGCCCGGTGTTCCATGGTATTGACACGCTGACGCCAGGCGCCGGTTTCCGCATTGCCGGCCAGAAAGTGCCGAGAGAACCGCATCGTTACAGCGGCCGCACCGCCATGCAGGCCAATATCCAGGTGAGCGAGCCCAAACCGCCGGAAGATCAGGATACGGCGCTATCTTTTACCATGGAAGGATACCGGGGGGAACCGCCTTCTTCCATGATCCCCTTCTTCTGGGCGCCGGGATGGAACTCCGTACAGTCGGTGAATAAGTTCCAGACAGAAACCGGTGGCCCCCTGCACGATGGTGATGGCGGCAAACGGTTAATCGAACCACACGCTAACGGCCAAACGCGGTTTTACACGGAGGTGCCGGAGCCCTATCTGCCGTTGACAGAACACTTGCTGCTGGTACCACTTTATCATATTTATGGATCGGAAGAACTGAGTGTGCATACACCGGGTATAGCGGAACGTATTCCCGCTCCCTATATTATGCTGCACGAAGAAGATGCTAAAAGACTGCAGGTGGCCAATGGACACCTGTTACATTTTACGGATAACGGTCACGACTATACGTTACCGGTAATTATCAACAATACATTACAGCAGGGTGCAGCCGGCATACCTGTAGGCCTGCCAGGCGTACAGATTGCGGAAGCGCCGCAACTGATAAAAGTATAAGGTTATGACAAACTTCTGGTGGATAATAGGAGGAGTGCTGTTTGCACTGTTGAATACGGCGGCAGGCCTTATCTGGGTGGAGCGTCGTATGCTGGCGCTATGGCAGGACCGCTACGGACCCAACAGGGCAGGGCCTTTCGGACTGCTGGTGGTGCTGGCGGATACGATTAAGCTGTTTTTTAAGGAGGACTGGGTTCCGCCGTTTGCCGACAAAGTAGTGTTTGTATTTGCGCCTGCAGTGGTAATGCTCAGTGTACTCATGAGCTTTGTGGTAATGCCTTTCGCACCGCAGATCATTGTAGCTGACCTGAATATAGGGCTGTTGTTTTTCCTGGCCATGTCGTCGCTGGGCGTATACAGCGTGGTACTGGGCGGCTGGGCCTCCAATAACAAGTATGCGCTGCTGGGCGCTATGCGCGGGGCTTCGCAGATGATCAGCTATGAAGTATTTATGGGCCTGGCGTTGATGGGAGTAGTAGTGTTAAGTGGCTCTTTTAACCTGCGAGAAATAGTGGAAGCACAGAAAACTGTTTGGTTTATCGTACCGCAATTTATTGGTTTTCTCATTTTCCTGGTAGCCGGTGTGGCGGAAACACATCGTTTACCTTTTGATATTCCTGAAGCTGAAAGTGAGCTGGTGGCTGGATTTCACTCTGAATACTCCGGGATGAAATTCGGTATGTTCTTCATTGGCGAATACCTGGGTATCACCCTGATTTCCGGCATGCTGGTTACCCTTTATTTTGGTGGCTGGCTGGGCCCCGCTTTTCTGCCGCCGGTACTATGGTTTGTTATAAAAACTTTTGCCTTCATCATGTTATTTATCCTGTTCAGGGCTTCTATGCCCCGGCCGCGATATGACCAGCTGATGGAGTATGGATGGAAGGTATTGTTCCCGTTGTCTATATTGAACCTGATGGTAACGGCTGCGATCAAACTTTGGTTAAATACTTAAAACTGAAAATAATGCTTAGTCTGGTAAGAAGTATGTGGCTGATATTCCTGCACATGTTTCATAAGCGGGAAACCTTTCAGTACCCCGAGCAGAAGGCGCCGTTACCCGCCCGCTGGCGTGGACGTATTGCGCTGACCCGTGATCCGGATGGAGGGGAGCGTTGCGTGGGTTGTTATCTCTGTGCCGCCGCCTGCCCGGTAGACTGTATTTCCCTGCAAGCAACGGAAGATGATTCGGGCAGAAGATACCCGGAATTTTTCCGCATCAATTTCTCCCGTTGCATTTTTTGTGGTTTCTGCGAAGAAGCTTGTCCTACCTATGCCATACAGCTGTTACCTGATTATGAAATGGCGGAATACAACCGGCAAAACCTGGTATATGAAAAGAATGATCTGCTGATTGACAGTGAAGGAAAGTATCCCGGTTATAACTATTACAATATAGCGGGCATGGCTATACGTGGAAAAGATAAGGGTGATGCCCAGCAGGAAGAACCTCCTGTAGATATCAAAAGCTTAATACCATGATAGGCCCCGCATTCTATATTGCTGCCGCCATTGCCATATTAGCCACTATTATGGTGATTACCAGGTATAACATCATGCATGCGCTCCTGTACCTGGTGGTGTCGCTGCTGGCGGTAGCAGTAGTACTGTATCTCTACGGTGCGCCCTTTATGGCAGCGTTGGAAGTAATTGTTTATGCCGGCGCTATTATGGTACTGCTCATCTTTTTTGTGATGATGCTTAATCTCGGTAAAGAATCGGCAGAACAGGAAAAACTGTGGTTGAAGCCGCGTATCTGGATCTTCCCGTCACTGCTCTGCATCATCCTGCTGGGGGAACTGGTGTTCCTTGTTTTACAGAATCACCAGCCTGCCGCAGAAGTTAAAATCGTAGACCCCAGAGCCGTCGGGATGGCTTTGTTCGGGCCCTATATCCTGGCAGTGGAACTCGCCGGTATGCTGCTGATGGCAGGTATTGTAGGGGCGTATCATTTGGGGCGCCAGAAAGAAAAAACATTACACAGGTTCCTGGAAAATAATGAACTATGAATGTGCATCCTACTACAGCGGGCATGCTGCTCGCCGGCGTTTTGTTTGTATTGGGACTGATCAGTATCCTGGTACGCCGCGACATTATTTTTATGTTGTTGTCGGTAGAGGTAATGCTCAATGCTGCGGGGCTGGCCTTTGTGGTAGCCTCCTCCCATTGGGGTACGGCAGACGGGCAGGTGATGTTCATCTTCATACTAGCCATGGCAGCAGCAGAAGTTTCGGTAGGACTGGCACTGATACTACAGTTATATCATCAGCTTAAAACATTGGATAGCGACGAAGCCGCAAAAATGAACGGATAAAAAATTTATCATTATGTCCCCAGCACTGATACCGCTCATTCCTTTTGTAAGTGCCTTCCTGCTTATGCTGGGATGGAAACGTCTGAGCCGTATAGCCGTTACCGTAATCGGGTGCGGCAGCATTGGTTTATCGGCCCTTGTTGTTGTGCTGATCGCCATGCAATTTGCGGCCGGCGGAGAGCAGGCTATTGTGCAGCACGCCGGTAACTGGATAGAAGCCGGTGGTTTTAAAATCGGTTTTGATCTGCGGATGGATGCTTTGTCGGTGGTGTTTGCAGGGGTGATTACCATCGTCGGTTTTCTAATACATGTATATGCCTCTGGCTATATGCATGAAGAGCCGGATTACGCCCGTTTCTTTGCCTGTATGAACTTATTTGTGGGTGCCATGCTTACGTTGGTAATGGCCGATAACCTGCTGTTGTTATACTTTGGCTGGGAAGGAGTGGGGCTGTGCAGCTACCTGCTCATCGGCTTCTGGTATAAAGATCCGGCCAACAATTACGCCGCCCGGAAGGCATTTATTGTAACACGTGTAGGTGATACTGCTATGGCCATCGCACTGTTTATGCTGTTTCAATTTACAGGAACCCTGCGTATCCCGGAGATCCTGCAAAACAGTACACATATATGGGCCAAGGGAGATCCGGTGATCACCTGGATTGCCTTACTATTGCTCGGTGGCGCAGTGGGAAAATCGGCACAACTCCCTTTACAAACCTGGCTGCCGGATGCCATGGCAGGGCCTACGCCCGTGAGTGCGCTTATCCATGCTGCTACTATGGTAACAGCGGGGGTATATATCATTGCACGTACACACACATTATTTGAACTGGCGCCCGATGCCCAAATCACTACCGCGGTAATTGGCGCCATTACCTTGGTGCTGGCAGGTTTCAGCGCGTTGGTGCAAACAGATATCAAGCGGGTGCTGGCCTATTCCACGGTGAGCCAGATAGGCTATATGTTCCTCGCACTGGGCTGTGGCGCCTGGTCGGCTGCGGTATTCCACTTTGTAACACATGCGTTTTTTAAAGCCCTGTTGTTCATGGCTGCCGGCGCCATTATTGTGGCGTTGCATCATGAGCAGGACCTGTTTAAAATGGGGGGGCTGAAAAAACAATTAAAAGGTATATACTGGGTATTCCTGATCGGGTGCGCTTCGCTCGCGGCGATTCCTTTTGTAACGGCTGGTTTTTACAGTAAGGACCAGATCATCTGGTTGTCGCTATCCGCTGCCGGCGGTCATACCGCCTTCTGGCTGGCAGCCTTGCTGGGAGCGCTACTTACAGGTATGTATACCTTTCGGTTGTTTTTCCTGGTATTTTATGGCGATATCAAAACACATGTGCATCACCGGCCCGGTAACAGCATGATGATCCCTTTATACATCCTGGCGGTATTATCTACCGTCGCGGGTTTTGTAGAGCTGCCACATACCCTGGGCCATGTAACCTTGTTCAGTAACTGGTTGCTACCGGTACTGCCGGCGGTATCCGTGCTGCACGACAGTGTGGCCATGGAATGGACCTCGCAGGCATTTTCCGCTGTGCTGGCATTGAGTGGGATTGGCCTGGCCTATGCCTGGATAGTATGGCATCCCAAGGGTATGTCCGACTTCCTGGAAATGCCAGCGCTGCTTTGGCTGAGAGGCTTCTGGAGCCGGGGGTGGGACTTCGATAAACTATATAACATTCTGTTGGTATATCCCTTTGTATACCTGTCACGCATGAACAAAAAGGATCTGATAGACAAATTATATACCAGCCTGGCGGCGCTTATGCAGTGGTGTCATAACGTGCTCGCACGTACGCAAAGCGGTTTGCTGCGCTGGTATATATTGGGAGTAGTGTTAGGGGCGGTAGCCATCCTGTCGGTACTCATCTGGCGAATATACATATAACATAAACGTATAAACGAAATGATATGATCCTGCTGGTACTTATACTGGTCCTTTTCGTTGCCGCTTTGCTATCCTGGATAGTGGGTGTGAAAAGTCATGCCGGAAGTCGTTGGATAGCCCTTTGCAGCCTGCTGCTGAACCTGGGTATTGTTACCGGCATATGGGTAAATCATCCTGTGGGAACAGGCCGCTGGTGGTATCAGTACCGGGCGGAATGGGTGCCGCATTTTGGTATCAGTTTACATCTGGCCATGGATGGATTAAGTTTGCTGATGCTTGCGCTTACTTTTTTCCTGGGGGCATTGTCGGTATTGATTTCCTGGAAAGAAATCAATAGCCGGGTAGGCTTCTTTCATTTCAACCTGTTGTTTGTGCTTTGCGGTATTACTGGTGTTTTCCTGACGATGGATCTTTTTCTCTTTTATTTTTTCTGGGAGATGATGCTCATCCCAATGTATTTCCTGATTGGTATCTGGGGACATGAGCACCGGGAATATGCGGCCAATAAGTTTTTCTTGTTTACGCAGGCAGGAGGTTTATTGATGCTGCTGGCCATCCTGGGCCTTTACTTTGTACACGCTGCTAACACCAACGTATATACGTTTGATTACTTTGATCTGCTGAATACGCCGATGGATGCTGCAATGGCGCGATGGCTGATGCTGGGCTTCCTGGTAGCCTTCCTGGTGAAGCTGCCGGCGGTACCTTTTCATACATGGCTGCCGGATGCCCACACAGAAGCGCCTACAGCAGGCAGCGTGGTACTGGCAGGGCTGTTGCTGAAAACAGGCGCCTACGGTATTCTCCGTTTTGTATTGCCGCTGTTCCCCGCCGCTGCGGCTGATATTGCCCCTATAGCAATGCTGCTTGGCGTGATCGGTATCCTTTACGGAGGCATGCTGGCGTATGCACAAACGGATTTCAAAAGACTGATCGCATACACCAGTGTAAGCCATATGGGGTTTGTATTGCTGGGAGCTTTTGCTTTTAATGAAATTGCTTACCAGGGAGTAGTGATGCAGATGATCACGCATGGTATTAGTACCGGCGCATTGTTTATTATCGCAGGGGCGCTGTACGAGCGTATCCATACCCGGAATATCCGGCAAATGGGAGGGCTCTGGCTGCGTCTGCCCATGATGGGCAGTGCGGCTATGATTTTTGTAATGGCCTCGCTGGGCTTACCGGGACTGGGCAATTTTGTAGCGGAGTTCCTGGTGTTGCTGGGCAGCTGGCAGGCAAACCACCTGCTGACGGTGCTGGCCACTATTGGCTTGGTGGTGGCAACTGCTTACTCCCTGCGTATTATGCAGAAAGTTTTCTTCGGTCCGTGCGACCGGCAATATAACATGCCGGATCTGAGCGGGCGGGAACTGGTTATTATAATAGCCCTGGTGATTGTTATTTGCTGGCTTGGTTTTCATCCGCAACCGGTACTCAATACTTCCCAACAAAATATTGACTATGTCGTTCGTTGATTTTTTAAGTCTTGGCCCCCTGATTACCCTCAGCGCTGCGGGAGTAGCCACCATGTTGATGGTAGCGGCCTGGCGTAATCATCGTATCATATACAGTTGTACGCTCATTGCCTTTATCATGGCCATGATGGCGGTTATACCTGCTATAAAATATATTCCGCATACTTACCCGCCGTTGCTGGTAATAGACGAATTTTCCCTTTTTAACACCGGTTTAATCCTGGTAGCAGGATTTATTATCCTGCTACTTTCCTTTAACTATTTTGAAGAACGGGAAGAACGGAAAGAAGAATATTATATCCTGCTCATACTGGCTACCATAGGAGCTTTGGTGCTGGTGGTAAGCCGTCATTTTATGGCGCTGTTCCTGGGGCTTGAAATACTGAGCATCAGTTTATATGGCCTAATTGCGTACCTGCGTGCCCGTGAGCGTTCGGACGAAGCAGGGATCAAATACCTGATGCTGGCCGCTTTATCATCTGCGTTTTTATTATTTGGAATGGCGCTGGTATATGCTTTTACCGGCCATATGGATTTCCCCGGTATCGGCGCCGCCTTGCGGCAGGCAGGCTATTTACCGGTGAGCGTGATGGCAGGTTTTGGACTGATGCTGATCGGGGTGGGTTTCAAACTGGGCATAGTGCCTTTTCATATGTGGGCGCCGGATATCTATGAGGGAGCCCCGCTGCCGGTAGCGGCGTTTATTGCTACTATATCCAAAGGAGCCATGCTGGTGCTGCTGATCCGTTTTTACCAGGATATTCACGGTAACGACTATCCGATGTTATGGTGGATGGTAGCTATTATTGCGGTGGCCTCTATGTTTGCCGGCAACTGGCTGGCATTGACCCAGCAAAACATAAAACGTATCTTGGCTTATTCATCGATTGCGCATATGGGTTATATACTGGTCGCTTTTTTGTCGGGTGTGCAAACCGGGCTGGAAGCACTGGCCTTTTACCTGGTAGCTTATTTTATCACGAGTATCGGCGCTTTCGGTGTGGTGATCGTGATGTCCAGCAGCCTGCAGGATGCAGAAACTATTGCGGACTATAAAGGGCTGTTCTGGCGCTATCCCTGGGTGGCAACGGTATTCACGGCCATGTTACTGTCGCTGGCGGGAATACCGCTTACAGCGGGTTTTATTGGTAAATTTTACGTGGTAATGGCCGGGGTCAACGGGCATCAGTGGTTCCTGCTGTTTATGCTGGTGATCAATAGTGTGATAGGACTATATTACTATATACGCCTGGTAGCTGTAATGTTTGCGGTGCCGGCCAATGGGGAACAAACAACAGTGGTGCCGGCATTGCCCATAGCCGGTAATATCACCCTGGTTATACTAACCATTCTTTTAATTGGGCTGGGCGTGTATCCTACTGCTATGATGCAGCTAATACAGCAGATGATGCGTATCCTGATCTGAGATCAGCCTGCCCTGTTTTGTTCGTCGCTGGTACCGGTTTTGCGCTCCCTCGCAGCTTTAATGCTGGCGTTGCCGAATTTGTAGCTAAAGGAAAGGTTAACGGTCCGGAACTGCCAGGTATTAAAAATACTCATATTCAGATTCGCAAATTCGGCTGCACCACGATAGCTTTCATTGCGCAGAATATTGTTATAACTCAGCTTCACCGTAGCATTTTTATCCAGGAACATTTTCTGTATACCCAGGTTCAGGTTATACTGACTATACCCCCTGAAAATACCGAACACAAACGGGGAATTGTAATAGCCCATTACTTCCAGTTTCATATCATGTGGCAGGGTAATGGTATTGGTGCTGTTGATATAGTAGTTGAAATTGTAACGGCTGAAAGGCTCGTTGGTTTTCGGGTCCTCAAAACGGTATTTGTTATACGAAAGATCCACATTGTTATCACTGCTCCACCATTTGGTCACCTGTACAGGCAGCGTTAGCAACAGGCTGTAGATATCCGTTTTATCATAGTTACGTTCTGTGCTGATGGATGCTTTTGTGCTGTCATCCTGCGTAATAAATTCTTCCATCATATCCTTTATCCTACTGTAACGCAGGGTGGCGATATACTTATCCTTAAAGGTATAGGCCAGTTCCGCTATGTTGCTGTACTGAGGTCTCAGGTATGGATTACCCCGGAAATAGGTGTATTTATCGAGATAAAACATAAAAGGATTTAGCTGGCCGTACTGAGGTCTTTCAATTCTGCGCGACATGGCCAGGCTCAGCTTATTTTTATCATTTAGTTTTTGTTCTACTGTAACATTCGGGAAAAAGTCGGTGTAATTACGTTTTACATAGTTATCAGTTGAGAAAGAGTGACCGGTAGACGCGGTATTTTCTACCCTTAAGCCCAGCTGAAGGTTCGTTTTGGCAATCTGCTGCCGGTAGGTAGCGTATGCAGCATACACATCTTCCTGGTAATTAAACCGGTCGCTCAGCGAAGGGGAAGGCAGGTAAACGCCATGGTACAGGGAATCGAACTGCAAGGCATTTGTGGTGGTAACAAAACTTACCTTGGCGCCGGCTTCCAGTTTACTTTCTTTACCCAGCGGCCAGCTCAGGTCTGCTTTCAGACTTTTTATGATCACCTGAGTTCCACCTATAGTGCGGATGCTGTTGGGGTTGCGGTTTATTTTTGTATGCGCATCATACAAACTGTCGTTCAGCTGCATGAAGCGGTGGTTGTTGAACTGGGCATAGTCGGCATCAAAACTGATTTCCCGTCCGCCGGCAGTATCCAGCACGCCTTTATAGTTAAGGTTCACCGCGATGTTATCAAATTTGTTGTCATTAACGGTGAGTGAGTTTACGGTAGAATCAGGCGGCATAGCAGGTCTGCCCAGGTTGGTATTACTATAGATCTGGTTACTGAAGGCATTTTTGAATCCATTGGCCAGCACACCGATGGTATGTTTATCGTTGATAAAGTAATCCAGGCCCACCTTCAGGTAATTATTTTTAAAGCGGTTGCGCTGAAATACGCCTTGCTGCATAAAAGTCGTGCTGCCATCGCCTTCTTTAACGGATCTTTTATAATCGCGCGTTACCATTCGGGGGTAGTCGCCCTGGTCGAAGTTACCAAACAGGTTGAATTTCTGTGTGCGCCAGTTAACATTACCGGAGATACCATAACGGCCATATTTGGCCTGGGTAAGGGTGGCGCTTATATTACCGTTTACGCCCGTCAGCTTCCCTTTTTTTGTTTTTATATTGATGAGACCACCATTGCCGGAAGCATCGTATTTGGCGGAAGGACTGGTCAGTATTTCTATTGACGCAATACTTTCTCCCGGCGTGGTTTTCAGGAGATTGGTCAGCTGTTCGCCGCTTAAATAAGTCAGTTTACCATCTATCATCACGGTAACGCTCTGACCTTTCAGGGTAACGTTTTCGTTATTGTCTACCTGTACACCCGGCGCTCTGCGGAGCAGATCCAGCGCGGTATTACCGGCTGCGCTCACGCTGTTTTCTATATTCATCACGGTTTTACCGGCAGAACTTTCTATAAATGGTTTCTGCGCCGTTACATTTACGGCCTGCAGGTTTTTACCCAGGGGCGGCAGTTGCATATGGCCCAGCGCAATGGTTTTGTGGGCAGCATCTACCTGGAATGCGGTGCTGTAGGAGGTGGTATACCCCATTTGGGAGGCCTGTATGAAATAATGTCCGTTGGCAATTTTTTCAAAAGCGCAGGAACCATTTTCAATGGTCATTTCTCCCTTTACCAGGGCAGAGTCTTTTACCTTTTTCAGCATTACAGTGGTAAAGGGCAGGGGCTTGCCCGCATTGTCTGTAATTGTTAGCGTAATTTTTCCTGTGGAGTTGGGTTGTTGCGCAAATAGGGCGAAGTGGCAACCAATAAGCATTCCCAGGGCGACGATGATCGTTTTCATACTATCGTTTCCGTTGTATTTTTCTCAAAGCTATAAACCAATAAATCTTTGGGTCTTAATGACTACTGCTATAGTTATCCCGGTAGTATTTAAGCGCGATGTTAACCGCCTCTTTTATTGTTTCAAGGGGAACCTTTTGTGTTTCAGTTACAGTATACGACTGGGTACATGGAGTAACAGGGGTTTCCCGGAAATTACCGAGGGTAATCAGATATATAGGCAGTTCGTCCGGGTTATTGGCCGAAAGGTGGCCACGGCCTGCCATTTTCCCTCCTAATACCAGCATCAGCATTACCAGGGTACTCAGACATAAAACGATAGCAACTTTTTTCATACCTCATTTTTACTAAAGACGAACGGGTATGAAAAAAGTTGCACACAGGGGAAGAATATTTTTACTGGATAAATTTATTTTTTCCAGAGACGCTGTATGGTGGCGGGTGATCTTTGTTCTAAAAGGATGGTATGGCCATCGCTTAACTCTTCCAACAGGCCGTTATGGTAATAACGCACTGTTAACAGCTCCAGCCCTTCATTATAAACGATCTTGAACTGCTGGTGCAGGGTTTTGATCAGGAGTTCTATCTTCTCCGGGTTATTATCTATACAGCAGGAAAAATTGATGGCGCCATTCTGCATCAGGTTGATTTTCACTTTCAGCCCGTGGAAGATCTCATAAATGTCGCTGATCTTATCTTCCGTAATAAAAGAATAGTCCTTGGAGGTGATATTCAGTAATACCTGGTTCTTTTTCAGGACGATGATCGGGGGCAGCTGTTTTACATCTGCGGTTTCCTTGATCACGGTGCCGGGCAGGTTTTTATCCAGGAAGCATTTTACCAGCAGCGGAATCTGTTTATTCTGTAGCGGTTTGATAGTTTTCGGGTGTATTACCTGGGCGCCATAGTAGGCCATTTCAATAACTTCTCCATAACTGATCTCCGGTATATTAACGGTATTGGGGAACAGCTTGGGATCGGCGTTCTTCAGGCCTTCCACATCTTTCCAGATGGTTTGGCTTTCCGCATCCAGCATATTGGCGAAAACGGCGGCGGAGTAATCACTGCCTTCCCTGCCCAATGTTACACTTTCGTTCTGGTCAGTACTGCCAATAAAGCCCTGTGCAATCACGATGTTAGCTTTATCAAAAAGCGGTACCACTTTTTCCGTTACCTGCCGCTGGGTATAGATCCAGTCAATATTGGCGTCGCGGAAGTTGTCGTCTGTCCGGAATACATCCCTTACATCCAGCCAGGTATTGGTGATGCCTACGCTGTTAAAGAATGCGCTCACAATAGCGGTGCTGAGCAATTCACCCAAGCCTACCAGCTGATCGTAATAATAGTCGTAGGTACGCATCGGCTTTTCACCCAGGGTCCATTCTGCTTCGGTGAAGAACTGTTGCAGTTGTATAAACAGCGGATGCTCACGGGTGCCCAGCAATGCCTCGGCTACGTTGAGGTGCTGCTGTTCAATGTTAAAAAGTAATTGTGCGGCAATTTCACGCTTCCGGAGAAAAAAACTCTCTGCCACCTTTTCCAGCTCGTTGGTCGTTTTTGCCATGGCTGAAATAACAATGAGGAGTTTTTCTTCCGGGAATGACTGCACTATCTGCGCCACCTGCCGGATACGTTCAACACTTTCTAAACTTGCGCCACCAAACTTGAAAACCTTCATATGATACTTTATCTTCTTTTAAAAAATTATTCGGCAAAGTAAGACAAGTTTAGAATTGTTTTAAAATCTGTTTATAGATAAATGACAGTTCCGTTAAAATAGTTCCAATTCCGTTAATTTCGTCCGTACAACCTAACGTTATGAATCTTAAGCAAAAAGTAATGACCCTGGATGAGTTCACTATCCAGGAGTTGCGGAACTACCCGGGTGCTACAGGCCAGTTATCCGGGTTGCTGCGCGATATAGGGCTGGCAGCCAAAAGGGTCAATGTAGAAGTGAATAAAGCTGGTATCGCAGATATTTTAGGAGAAGCCGGTAAAACCAATGTACAGGGAGAATCCGTAAAAAAACTCGATGAATTTGCCAACGAACAATTCATTAATTCGTTGGAAACCAGCATCTCCTGCTGTGGCGTCGCTTCTGAAGAAAATGAAAACTTTATTCCGTTTCACGACGAGCATTCCAAAAAGTCTAAGTACGTGGTATTGATGGACCCCCTCGACGGTTCCAGCAACATCGATGTGAACGTATCTATCGGTACTATTTTCTCCGTATACCGCCGCCTTAGTCCGGAGGGTACGGAATGCGAACTGGAGGACTTCCTGCAGCCGGGAACCCGCCAGATCGCCGCCGGCTACATTATCTATGGTTCTTCTACCATGATGGTATATGCTACCCGTCGCAGTGTACAGGGCTTTACCCTCGATCCTTCTATCGGGGAGTTCTGCCTGTCGCACCCCAACCTGAAATGCCCTGTTGATAGTGATATTTTCTCTGTAAATGTGGGCTATTATCACTTATACGAAGAAAAGATCCGTAAGTCCATCGATCATTTCATGGCCCGGAACGAAAACGACCGCATTTACCGCCATCGCTTTGTGGGCTGCATGGTGGCAGAAATACACCGTACCCTGATCCAGGGAGGTATTTTTATGTATCCCGCTTTTGGCAAATATTCCTCCGGCCGTTTACGCCTTTGCTACGAGTGTAACCCAATGTCCTTTATCATGGAAAAGGCGGGAGGCGTGTCCATGGCCAATGGTAAACAACGCCTGCTGGAACTGAAACCGGCACAATTGCACCAGCGCATGCCTATTTTTATCGGTTCCAAAAATATGATGGATACCTGGCAGCATATCATAAACGAATAGCACAAAAAAAAGCTGTAAAAACGGTGTATGGTGAATACAAAATGTTCACTATACACCGTTTTTAATTTCTGGTATAACACTTGCTAAACTTCCGGCAGTTTTAGCCGTCTAAACTAAACAACAGTTCATTATTCATTTTTAATTATTAACCATTTTTACGCTATGTTGATTTTGAAGAACCAACGGATCTTTGCGTTATTGTTCGCTATGTTTGCCTTTCTCCAGGTGAGTGCGTGTTCACGTGCTACCCACGCGGCAGACAGCACTAACGCCGGTGGTAGTATGGACGATCAGATCCTTTACTACACCAACAAGTTCCGTCAGTCCAAGGGACTGAAGCCCTTGCAGCTGGATGCCACCATCAGCCAGCAGGCCCGCCGTCATAGCCGCGATATGGCAAATGGCAGCACCGGTTTCGGACACGAAGGATTTGAAGAACGTGTCGCCAATGTATCCAGGAAAATGGGACGCGTAGCCAGCGCCGCTGAAAATGTGGCCTATGGTACCCTCGATGCAGAAGCGGTGGTGAACGGCTGGATCAAAAGCCCCGGTCACCGTAAAAATATGCTGGGCGACTATACCCTGATTGGTATCGGTACCGCCGACAAAGGCAGGATCACCTTCTTTACGCAGGTGTTTATAAAGCAGTAAGACAGTAGCTTTTAGCAGCGGGGGAGCGCCTTTGGCGCTTGTCTTTGGGCAGGATTAAACTGATTAGACTGATTTTTCTGATTATATTTCTTTTTTAGATAGATGCTTGCTTGATTTCCGAAAGCTCTTCCAAAAGGATAAAGACATTTATCAGAAAAAGCTATAATCAGAAAAATCAGTCTAATCAGTTTAATCCTGCCCAAAGACAAGCGCCGAAGGCGCTCCCATTTAAATCCCCCTCCATTTTTCACATTCTTTCTGTAATTTGGCCCCATGGAAAAGAAAAAGATCATAACGGTAAGCAACCTCGTAAAAAAATATGGGGAGTTTACCGCGGTAAAAGGAATCAGCTTTGAGGTGTATGAGGGAGAGATCTTTGGCCTGCTGGGCCCTAATGGCGCCGGCAAATCCACTACCCTGGAAATCATTGAAACACTTCGTGATAAAACAGAAGGAAAAGTGATGGTAGGCGGCTACGACCTGGACAAAGACCCTAATAATATAAAAAAGATCATCGGCGTTCAGCTCCAGAGCTCCGGCTATTACCCCGGACTGAACCTGGTAGAACTGATAGAAATGTTTGGCGGCCTGTACAACCAGCCCGTTGAGCCGATGAAACTCCTGGCCATGTTTAACCTGGAAGATAAGGCCAAAGCAAAGTTCAAAGAGCTTTCCGGCGGACAAAAACAACGGTTTTCCATTGCCACCACGCTGATTAATAAACCACAGATCATATTCCTGGACGAACCTACCACAGGGCTGGACCCACAGGCAAGACGCAACCTCTGGGAGCTGATCCAGCAGGTACGCAGCCAGGGAACCACCGTGGTCATCACCACACATTATATGGACGAAGCCGAGTTTCTGTGCGACCGCTGCGCGATTGTAGATACCGGGCGTATCATTGCCATCGATTCTCCGGATACACTGATCGATCAGCTGGTATCTTCGGGTTTTGAAAGAAAGAAAGAAGTAAAAAAAGCCAACCTGGAAGACGTATTCATTCATCTTACCGGTAAAGATCTGCGGGAAGAATAAATCATTAACCGGATGGAAGCACTACAATATCCTATTGGCCGCTTTGAACCGCTGGCAGCCTACTCGACCGAAATGCTAAAGGGATTCATTAATGACATCCGTTACCTGCCGCAGCTGGTGGAAATAGCCGTGCAGCAATTGGATGAGTACCAGTTACAAACACCCTACCGCCCCGAAGGCTGGACAGTAGCACAGGTGGTACATCACCTGGCTGATAGTCATATGAATGGATATATACGGATGAAACTGGCCCTTACGGAAGATAACCCTGTCATCAAACCATACGAAGAAGGGGTTTGGGCAGAACTACCAGACGTAAAGTATACACCCATCAATATGTCCATCACCCTGTTGCATGCACTGCATACGCGATGGGTAAACCTTATGGAACACTTAACCGCTGCCGACTGGGAACGTACATTTATACATCCCGCCAATGGCACGCAACATAATCTTAAAACACATGCCGCCAACTATGCGTGGCATGGCAAACATCACTTGGAGCATATACTGCGCCTGAAAGAAAGGATGGATTGGTAAAGCATTGAAACTATGAATATGGATTGGAAATTACTTTCTTCGGAATACCTGTTTAAGGACGCATGGTTAACGGCGCGTGTCGACAAATGTGAAACACCGGCGGGTAAAATAGTAGCGCCTTATTATGTGCTGGAGTATAACAACTGGGTGAACGGGGTAGCGCTTCGCGAAGACGGGCAGGTGATCATGATCCGTCAGTACCGGCAGGGGATAGGCCGAACGCTGCTGGAAATCCCCGGTGGCACCATGGACGCCACAGACCCTTCACCTTTGTTTGCGATGAAACGGGAAATGCTGGAGGAAACCGGTTATGAATTCAAAGAATGGGTACCATTGGGCACCATTGCCCCTAACACTGCTTCCAGCAATAACTATACACATATGTTTCTCGCTACGGGCGGGGTAAAAGTGCAGGAGCAGCAACTGGATCACAACGAAGAAATTGAAGTGGTGATTATGCCGCTGGAAGAACTGCAGCAACTCGTATTGGATAATAAAATAGTACACAGTCTGCATACTACCTGCATCTTCTACGCGTTACTGCATCTGGGTAAAATGACGATGAAGTAACCTACATCACTTCGGCTACAATAAAGAAACTGCCACAAACAAGAATCATATCATCCGGCTGGGCATGTTGCCTGGCCGCCTGTAACGCCGCCTGTACCGAAGCAAAGGCGTGTCCCTGTAGCCCGCTCTCCCCGGCCATTTCAGACAGTGCCATTTCATCCATGGCACGTGGAATCGAAGCCTTACAAAAATAATAACGGGCGTTTACAGGGAATAAGGGCAGCACTTTTTCTACCTCTTTATCCTTTACAAAACCTACTACAATATGTAACTGCTGATAGTTGATATGTCCCAGCTGTTCCATTACCTCCCGGATTCCTGCTTCATTATGGCCTACATCCAGTACAGTGAGTGGATGTTGCTGGATCACTTCCCAGCGGCCCCTTAAGCCAGTGAGCTTTTTTACATGTGATAAGGCTTCACTGATATGTTCCCAGGTAATATGCCACCCGTTTTGTTGTAGTATTTTGGCAGATGACAGTACGCCCATCACGTTCTTTTCCTGGTATTGGCCGTTCAGATCCAGCTGAAAACGACGCATCTGCTGTTGTCGTGTATCCAGTAACGTTATACTGAGGTGGTTGCCTTCAATAGCGCTGGAAGATTCCATCCATTCCTGGTCGGCAAAATGAATGGGTGCATTTAATGCAGCGGCAGTATTGATGAAAACCTCCTGTACTTCTGATTGTGTTTCACTGATCACTACAGGCACGCCGGCTTTGATAATACCCGCTTTTTCCGAGGCAATTTTCGGCAAGGTATCGCCCAGTATATTTTTATGGTCATAACTGATATTGGTAATCAGCGACAACTCCGGTGTAATCACGTTGGTGCTGTCCAGTCGCCCTCCCAGACCCACTTCGATGATGGCGATATCTACAGCTTCCTGCTGGAAATAGCTGAACGCCATGGCTACGGTAAGCTCAAAAAAAGAGGGTTCTATGTCCGTGATATGAGTACGCATTTGTTCTGTAAAACGGATCACAAAATCTTCGGATACCATTTGCCCGTTAACTCGGATGCGCTCTCTGAAATCGAGCAGGTGGGGAGAAGTATATAACCCTGTTTTATAGCCAGCCTGCTGGAAAATAGCCGCCAGCATGTGACTGGAAGATCCTTTCCCGTTGGTACCGGCAACATGTATGGTTTTAAAGGCGTGTTGCGGCTGCTGTAATTTTTCCAGCAATGCAAAAGTATTATGTAAATCGGTTTTAAAAGCACTGGCGCCTACCCGTGTAAACATAGGCAGCTGTGCAAAAAGATAGTCCAGCGTTTCCTTGTAAGAGGCCATAATTTTGAATTACAACTACGCATTGCGAATTACGAACTACGGACTTACAGCCAGCTGCCAATCCGTAGTTCATAATTCGCAATGCGTAATTTTTTAATAATTAACCGGGCAGCCCAGTTGGCGCTTGCGCATCCGGAAGATGCCACCACCATTGCCGTTGCCCCGTTCGAGCATGCTTGAATTTAAGCGCAAAGCTACGAAAGCCTGCCCATGATCGATACGCCGCTGGAAAAGGTTGTTGAAAATTGTGCTGGAGCCTATCAGCAGGGGGCCTATACGGATACCGGCTCCTACATCTGCCTGGCCGTTGCGGTTAATGGTCATTGGCAGGTAAGCGCCAAACAGGTAGGTTTCGTACCTGGGCGTAATATTGAATTGTGTTAGCGCATGGGTTTTGGAGAGATCCCGTTGACCCCCTGTTAAGGCAATAACTGCATTGGCGCTGACAAAAAAGCGTCCGTCGATGTTATAGTCACCCATCAGGTTCAGGGCAGTGGGCAACATCATGTTAAATGTAGAATCCGTGGCCTTCGGTGTAAAATAGTTATTCAGTCTGCGTGCATACTGTTGCAGACTTTCGTTTTTACGATACTCGACATCTTTTGGCACTACATGATCTTTTACCAGGCTTAGGTCTGCATTGTTGGCGCCTTTGGTATATTTGATCCTGCCGATGTCAGTAACAGAAGCGCCTATACGGAATTTATATTCATCAGCGTCAGAGCCTTCATATGCGCCGAAGCCGCCATTGTCGGGCCGGTATTCGTAGATCACACCGATATCAGCGCCGATACCGTTGTTATTAAACAGTTTCAGATTTTTTTGCGCAGGAGATTGCCAGTCATCGAGTTCTTTGCTGTAACCATAATACAGCGTACCACTGGTGATAGAAGCATCCCGGTTGCTGTTGAGACGGAAATTAACATCTTTTACCGCCGCATAGCCAGCTGCCACGCCGCTTAATAATTTCAGGGTAATACCTCCTTTCAGTCGCCCGGAGTATGTTTCCTTTATCACACGTGCATAACTGAATCCCAGCTCATGCCATATATGAGAGGATACGCCCAGCTGTGGAATACTTAAGTTAGTACCCAGGTAATCGGTGTTGGGAAAATTGACTCCGAAGAAATTGGCAATAGGGGTGGTGGCATTTCCTCCGTTGCTGCTGCTACGCATACGCCATACAAAGGAAACAGATTGTTTTTCATCGATGGCATACAGCACGGAAGGCAATACTATTTCCGCCATTTCCCATCCATTCTGTTTCCTGTTGGCGCCCTGATCCACGAAGTAGTCGCGGTTCAAACGTAAGCTATCCGGCATATTAAACAGTACTGATTTGGGTACGCTGACATATGTGTTGCCGGCGTTGACATCAGCTCCTATAATATTTACATCCCATTTGTAGCGGTAACCGGCTGCGCTGGCAGGATTGGAAAATACGCCATAAATACCCGCGTAATTACTGTTGTTGTAACCCGGGAATGTTTGTGCCATAGCGGCCTGCATCAGTAATAACATTACTGACATGCTAAAAAAGATACGGTTTAATCTCACAATCATCGTTGGCGATAAAAAATAGGTTTCTCGAAATGACACAAAAAAATTGCGCTTACTTGCTCTTGAAATCATAGGTAGAGATGTAGGAATTCCAGATCCGGACATCTGAGATATACCGGCTGTTCAGGAATTTACTTGACATAAAATGCCTGCACAACCTCCTCCTCAAAAAACGCCGTGTAATTTTTTATGCTGCTGTTATTCTGCTTTGAAATAGAAACGTATGGTCCCGAATTGTTCTTCAGGAGCATCCGGGTTAGCATTATACTTTAGTTGACCGCTTCTTGCTGCTTTTCTGGCAATCTCAATCAGTTGCGGGTTGCTGATAGTAGATCCTTTCATACTGAAAGTGGCAGATGTCACATTCCCCTGCTGATCTACTTTTATATTTATGGCTACATAGCCTGTTTCAGTGCCATCGTAAGTTACCTGTGGTCTTCCGATCAGATTCCTGCCATTCAGGTGAAAATCTGAACGGCCACCGCCCAATCCGCCGCCCGTATATCCGCCGCCGTTAGGGTTACCACCCAGCTGGCCCCGATCGCCCGGTTTGCCGGTGTTGCCTTCGCCGGTAGCGTTGTTGGAACCATTGGCGTTGTTACCGCTATTGGCGCTGTTACCGGTACCACCGGAAAATACCGCTTTGGGCTTTGGTGCAGGTGGCGCTGGTTTTGGTGGCGCTTCTGTTGGTTTCTTTGTTGGCTTGACAGGTTTTGGTTCTAATTTCTTTGGAATTTCTTTTGGCTTCTCAACAGGTTTTTCCGGTTTTTTTATTTCCGGTGCATCCTCTTCATCCTGGGTGGCAATATCCTGTTGGGGTTCGCTGTTATCTTTGGCCGCAGTGGCAGGTGTTTCAGCAGGCGCCGGTTCAGGTGCGGCGGCACTGGGAGGATTTGGGTTCAGGGGCTGCTCATCTCCAATACCATCATCCGATGTACCAAGGTTTACTTCCATGCCCAGATCCTGGTCAGGCAGTGGTGGAGGAGCGGAAAAGCCGGTAAATATAAGCGCTACTAACAGCAACGCATGAACGCCGATAGTAATGCCTAGTGCCTGAATATTTTTTTTACCTTTTTTTTCCTCCATGATAATTATTGAGCGCCTGTTGGAACCAAAGTTAATGTTTTGATCCAGAAAAAATAATCACTCATCAAAAGATGAATTCCGGATCTTTGCAAAAACTGTGCTGTTAATCCGATTTTAAGGAATTTATTTTCGCCAATTTTTATGAACCTCGTAAAACAAACGATCCGTCTCTATCAAAACGCCTATACTGGTCTTTCCCCGGCTACCTGGTGGTTGTCGCTTGTGCTGCTGATCAACAGAAGCGGTACCATGGTGATACCCTTTATGACAGTATATCTTACCCAACATCTGCATTTCAGCATCGCCCAGGCCGGCCTGGTAATGGCTTGCTTTGGCTCCGGCGCCATTGTGGGCGCGTTGCTGGGCGGATGGCTGTCTGATAAAATTGGTTTTTACCACGTACAGTTCTGGAGCCTCTTCTCTAACGGATTATTATTCATTTTATTGGGCCAGATGCACACGTTTGAGCAAATATGTATCTGTGTTTTTGTGATGAGTTCCGTAGGAGATGCCTTCCGTCCGGCCAACAGCATCGCTATTGCAGCTTACAGCGCCCCTGAAAACCGGACCCGGTCCTATGCCCTTAACCGGCTGGCGGTGAACCTGGGCTGGTCTGTTGGACCGGCTATCGGTGGTATTCTTGCCAGTTTCAGCTACCAGCTGCTTTTTTGGGTGGATGGCTTTACCTGTATGGCCGCAGCCGTATTGATGCGTATTTTCCTGCCACCGGTGGCTGCCCCGAAAAAGGAAGTAAAGAAAGACGTTGTGAAGGGGGATAAGGTATGGCATGATCATATTTACCTCTGGTTCCTGCTTTTTGCCACTATAAATGCCATTTGCCTGTTTCAGTTTTCCAGCATTGTTCCACTGTATTATAAAGAAGTCATGCACATGGAAGAGTGGCTGATTGGCCTGAACATGTCTATCAACGGCATCCTGATCGCTGTGGTGGAAATGGTGATGGTATATCACCTGGACGGTACCAAACCCAATCTCATATTCATTGCCAGGGGAGCAATAATGGTATGCAGCGCCTATCTTTTACTCGCTTTCCTGCCGCCGGTATGGGCCCTGGCCATGTTTTTTATGGTAACGATCACTTTCGGGGAAATGTTTTGTCTCCCTTTCATGAATAGTTTCTGGATAGGCCGGAGCCACGATCATAACCGCGGACAGTATGCCGCGTTGTACACCATTTCCTATTCCCTGGCAAATATCGTATCTCCTACCACAGGCGCTTTCGTGGTACAGCACCTGGGTTTTAAGCCCTGGTGGGCTATCACGGCCCTGGGATGTATCTTGTCGGGAAGCGGCTTCTGGTGGCTGCAGCAAAAGATAGCCCGGAGCAGAAAGACAGAAAATGCGCTTGTCGGGCTAAAAGAAGATATATCCTAAGAGGTACACCGCGCACTCCTTGATATTGTTAAAGACTTTACAAATATTGTCTTCAAAATGCTAATTTTGCTGAAAAAGTAGTAAAATTGGTTAATGAAAGTAATTCAATTTACTGTTCCAGTTGCTGATGAAGGAGCGGTTGTAATCCAGGAAGACATACTTCCTTACTTCTATAATTACCTGCACCGGCACAAAGAGGCACAGGTAACACTTATCATCAAAGGAGAAGGTACGCTGATTGCCGGCAACTACACCCAGCCATTTAAGGCAGGAGAGATTTATGTTATTGGCGCCAACCAACCTCATATGTTTAAGGGGGATGCCAGGTATTTTGAAAATATCCAGGAAAAAAATATTCACGCCATCCATATTTTCTTTGACCATGAACAGGCCCTACAGGGATTGTTTTTGCTGAAGGAAATGGAAACAGTGCGTAAGTTTCTGCAGCTCACGGCCAACAGTCTCCAGCTGCCGGCAGAACACGCCGAAAAAATAGCTACAGATATATTGAAGATTTCCCGTCTCAGCGGGCCGGAAAGATTGCTGGCATTTGTGAGTATGCTGGTTTATTTCTCAAGACATGTAAAGGAGTGGAAGTCTTTATCTACGGGCTTTTCCAGGCACTCTTACAGCGAGTCGGAAGGACTTCGTATGAATGATATCTACCAGTATACGCTTGAACATTATGCGGAAAACATTTCCCTCGGACAAATCGCCGGCGTAGCTCATTTAACTACCTACGCATTCTGTAAATATTTCAAGAAACATACACGCAAAACCTACCTCGAATTTTTAAATGAAATCCGGATCAATGTAGCCTGTAAGAAGATCATTGATGGCGACTTTGACAGCATTGCCGCAGTGGCTTATGCTACGGGATATAACAATCCTATTACGTTTAACCGGGTGTTCAGAAAAGTGACGGGGATGTCACCTTCTGCGTATGCAAGGCAGTATCGCTTTGAAACATTGGCGGAGTAGGGGGGATCGCCTTCGGCGATTGTCTTTGATCAGGATTAAACTGATTTTGATGATTATACTGATTATATTTCTTTTTTAAACAGATACTTGCTTTACTTCTGAAAGCTTTTTCTATAACGAGAAAGATATCGATCAGAAAAGGATAAAATCAGTATAATCATCAAAATCAGTTTAATCCTGATCAAAGACAATCGCCGAAGGCGACCTGAAATCAATGCGCGAAGTCGCTCATATAGTCTCCTGTGATACGTTCCATCGGCGGATTGAAGTAACCGAATTTAAGATCCGGGAATTCTTCGTGTATCAGCTCCTGTAACTGTTTTACACCTAAACATTCTCCCGTTTCTGTGACGCCCAGTTTACCCAGGTACCAGTCAGGGTCAATGTTAAAGTTGCGCCACTGGATCATGTTTAAACCGGTTTCCCGGATTAATTTGCGCAATGCTTCATATTCATCGGCGCTATCGGTCATACCTGGAAATACGAAGTAGTTGATAGAAGTCCAGCCACCAAATTCCCGTACTACTTTCAGGCTTTCAATGATGTCTTCAAAAGCATAATTGTTAGGCCGGTAGTATGGCGTATAATATTTTTCCTGTGCAGAGTTCAGACTCACGCGGATGCTGTTCAAACCCGCTTCACACAAGGCTCTTACTGCATCCGGCTTGCTGCCGTTGGTGTTAATATTGATACTGCCTTTAGGCGTGTGTTTGCGTATTTCAATGATCGACTCACGAATGGTTTCCCACATCAGCAATGGCTCGCCTTCGCAACCCTGGCCGAAGCTCACGATAGGGAAAGGGGCTGATTCCAGGTGCGGTACGGTATATTCCACGATTTCTTCTGCAGTAGGTTTAAAACGCAGACGGTCCTGTGTAGACACAATGCTTTCCTCTTCCGGCTGGAATGAAATACATCCAACGCAGTTGGCGTTACATGCAGGGGAGGAAGGAATAGGGCATTCCCATCTTCCCATAAAATAATTACGCGCAGCAGGGCATTCGTAGGTAAGCGCACAATTTTCTGCCAGGTGCTGTACCAGCCTGTTGTGCGGATACGCTTCCACCAGGGTTTTTACGCCCTGTTTCACTTTTTTATCATCAAATCCGGCGCATTCCTGGCGGATATCGGCTTCTATGCGTGTGGCGGGCACGTAAAACTTGCCATCCAGCCAACCTACGGCGGTATAACAGAACAGCGGCAGGGTAGGCGCGTCGGGCATGGTTTCGTAGGCTGCAAGGTAAAAACCAGTATGGGCTGGTGGAATGAAAGCTGCTACTGCCCAACCTTTATCACAAAGCTGCATGTCGCCGGTGGTGGCATTGATGCCAATACCACGGCGGCCCGGCAACTCATACAAATTGCCTCCTTCCGGTAATTCGATCCATTCATCTGCCTCTACCGGCCATGCATCCCAGCCACTACGGCCTGTTACATACATGCTGGTGTCTTCAAAAATATTCCCCTCACCGTCAGAATATAATATGTAAGGTGTTTGTTTTAACATTTTGTGATTTTATGATCCTGTGGATGATATTATTGAACCCTGCTCTGAAAGAAGGTATTTAATGCTTCTCTCTGTGCTGCACCTGGTTCATCCAATATTTCCAGTTGCAGAATCCTGTTATTTTTAAAATCAATTGTCAGCAGGTCGTTCCGCAAAATTACGTTATTCAACTCGTTCCAGCCAACCAGCCTTTTGGAAAAGGTGGTAGGCAGGGTAATACCGGTAGTATCCATTTTTACATACGACGGCTGGAAGATCTTGTGTTCCATCCATCCTACATAAGCCAGCCCCCCGCCGGTAAGGAATAACAAGAGCCCCGTCAGCGGCTGCAGATGCGATAAAAAGTACAGGCTGCCGGTAAAGCAGATAAACGCTTCTATCATGCGCGCCACGGTATTGGCTTCGCTGAATTTCTTGAACCGCTTCATGGTAAACGGAAAACCGATACAAGCTATCCCCAACACCAGGAAAAATACTACCAGGAACCAGTTGGGCTGCGGACTCCGGTATATACCGATCGCATTAAACAGGAACAGGATGCCGGTAAGTCCGTGCATAACCGGTAACAACCGGATTCTGCTGCTGGTATTGGGATGCAGGATGCGCAAACTTTGCATGAACAGGAATATAAGATTAGGAATTAGAACTGATCAACAGGTTGCAAAGCTTGAACAACACCCGGGCGCCTACGTTGGCATCCCATTCGTCGTGCGAAGTGCTTACTTCGTTCAGGTCAAATCCTATCAGCTTGCGGCCACTTGCCAGCACCTGCTTGAAAAGATAATATACCTGTTCTGCTTCAAAACCGCCAGGCACCGGTGTACCGGTATGCGGGCATAATTTAGGATCCAGTCCGTCTATATCAAAACTGATGTATACCTGTTGTGGTAATGTTTCTATAATGCTGTCGCAGATTGCTTTCCAGGTTTCGCCATCATATTGTCTTTCTTTGATCCGTTTGTCAAAGAAGGTGACTACGCGGCCTTCGCTGTTATTGATGTAATCTACTTCTTCTTCGCAATAGTCGCGGATACCTACCTGTACCAGCCTGGACAGCTGCGGTACTTCTGCCAGGGCATTAAACATAATGGAGGCGTGAGAATATTTAAATCCTTCATAGCCATCACGCAGATCGCAATGCGCATCTATCTGTAAAATGCCAAACTCTCCTTTATGTTCGCCGATTGCTTTGAAAAAGCCCAGTGGCGTACTGTGGTCGCCGCCTACGAGCCCTACGAGTTTGCCTTTTTCCAGCAGCGCTTTGGTTTGGGTATATACCCACTCATTCATGGCTTTGGTACCGTTGCTAACATCTACCAATGTTTTCTTGAGGAACTCATTTTCAGAAATATCTCCCCCTTCGGTCAGGAATTTCAGGTACAACTCCGCCTCTTTACGCAGGTAGTCGCTGCGCAGCAAAAGATGCTTGTCTGGTTCGCGCATGTAAAAACCCTGTTTCCAGCCATCTTTCACATCTGCGTCGTAAAGGTCTACCTGGAAGGATGCCCTGAATATATGCTCCGGTCCACGGGCAGTACCATTATTATAAGATACCGTTACTTCCCAGGGCACAGGTAATAATACCAGCCGGGCCTCTTCTTCAGAAAAAGGTAAGCCAAAAACATTGTTGGACAGCAGGCCAACCGAGTTAGGGTCAAATTGAGATAAATCTGCCATGATAAAATCGTACTTTTCTAAATTCCGCGCAAAGATAGGATTATGTTTACTTACAGTCCCCCTTCCTATAAAAAGAATTGCCTTTTATATAAAATTTGTCCGAAGAAGGTCATTTTGACGTAATTTTGCCGATCAATCGGAAACAATTAATTAACGGCAAAAAGCGGGGATTGTTAATAGCGTACTGGTAAAGGTTTTTGCAGCTTGTGTCAAATCAATAGGGAAGATAATTTTCATATGAAAAAAACAAATATTATTCTGCTGGTGGTAATTGCGGTGGCAATTGGAGTGATCGTAACGATGGTGGGAGATTTCAGTACCTATGAAACTTTCGCAACCGCCCGGGAAAAGGAAGGAAAGGAGTTCCACGTAATCGGGAAACTGGACACCTTAAAGGCAATGAATTACGATCCGATAAAAGATGCTAACTTATTCAGCTTCTACGTTCACGATAAAACCGGTGAATCACACAAGGTAATATTCTACGGCGCCAAACCTACCGACTTTGAGAAAGCAGAATCCATCGTGCTGACAGGAAAAATGGAAGGCAGCGAATTTCATTGCAGTAAAATACTGATGAAATGCCCGTCCAAATACAAAGACGACCAGGTTGCTGTCAGCAACAAACAACTTTAATATAATTATTTGAACATTTTGATATTTGATTATTTATAACGGATAGTCATTTGATCCGGTATATCAATAACAAAGCATCAGGATGGTCAGGTGCCGGAATATTCACATCTCTAGAGGAATTTTATGAAGTTTGTAGGGGAACATTTACTGCCGGGCCAATTGGGCCACTTCTTTGCCATACTGGCATTTGTAGCATCTATGGTGGCCACCGTGGCTTATTATAATGTCGTTAAATCAAAAGATCCTGTTGCACAGGATTCCTGGAAAAGACTGGCCCGCTGGTCTTTTATTATACAATCAGCTGCTGTTATAGCCGTTTTCAGCTGCCTGTACTATATCCTTTACAATCACTATTTTGAATATAAATACGCGTGGCGCAACACTTCCCGCGACCTGCCCGTATATTACCTGCTGTCCAGTCTCTGGTCCGACCAGGAAGGAAGCTTCCTGCTCTGGAGCATCTGGAACAGTATTCTCGGCATTATCCTGATCCGTACTTCCAAAAAATGGGAAGCGCCGGTAATGACCACTTTCTCCCTGGCACAGTTCATCATGGCCAGCATGCTGCTGGGTATTTTTGTACTGGGCTATAAAGTGGGCAGCAACCCTTTCATGCTGCTCAGAGAAGCACCTGAAAATCAGTTGGCGCCTATTTTCCAGACGCCGGACTATATGCAGCATATCCACGATGGTAATGGCCTGAACGTAACCCTCCAGAACTACTGGATGGTAATACATCCGCCAATACTGTTCCTGGGCTTCGCCTCCATGATCATACCGTTTGCTTTCGCTTTTGCCGGTATATGGACCCGCGATTACACCGGCTGGGTAAAACCGGTACAACCATGGGGACTTTTTGCCATTATGCTGCTGGGAACCGGTATCATGATGGGTGCAGCATGGGCTTATGAGTCACTTAACTTCGGTGGTTACTGGGCCTGGGATCCGGTTGAAAACGCATCGCTGGTACCATGGTTCACCATGGTGGCGGGAGTGCACACCCTGTTGGCTTATAAAGCCACCGGCCACTCACTGAAGTCCACCATCTTCTTCTTCTTTATCTCCTATGTATTAATTCTCTATTCTTCTTTCCTTACCAAGAGCGGGATATTGGGAGATACTTCCGTACACTCGTTTACAGATATGGGAATGACTGCACAGCTGCTTTTTGCCATGCTGGTGTTCACTGTGCCGTCGATTACGTTGCTGATCATACGCAGGAAAGATATTCCAACAGTAAAGAAAGAAGAAAACAGCTACTCCCGCGAGTTCTGGTTGTTTGTTGGTTCGCTGATCCTGCTGATCGCCGCCATTCAGATCACTTTCACCACTTCCATCCCCGTATGGAATAAATTACTGAGCGCACTCGGCTTGAAGTCACTGTTTAACATGAACGATATTGCGCCGCCATCCGACAGTATCTTCCACTACAATAAAATCCAGATCTGGATTGCCATTGTATTGGGCGTATTAACGGCCATTGTGCAGTTCATGAAATACAAGGATACGCCACGTGGAACGATTACGAAGAAACTGGCCCTGCCTACGCTGATATCATTATTATTAACCGGACTGGTAGCCTGGAAAGGCACTATTACCTACGATACTTATGGTGCAGGGTTCCTCACCGCGATTTACCTGATGCTGTTTGCCAGCATTTATGCGATCGTGGGTAACCTTACCTATATTTTCACCGGGCTGAAAGGAAAACTGAAAAATGCCGGCGCCTCGGTAGCGCATATCGGTTTCGGTATGGTGCTGTTGGGCGTGTTGATTTCTTCTTCCAAAATGGAAGTGATCTCCCTGGATCGGATGAAGATGCTGAATGATGGCTTCTTCAGAAAAGAAAGCAAACAGAATCCACGCGAGAATATTATGCTGCCAAGGGATGTACCCGTACAGATGGGCGACTATCATGTTACCTATGGCGGCGACTCCGTTGCACAGGGGGATCCTAAAACCTATTATAAGGTTCATTATGAGAAGAAAGACCGTGAGACCGGTAAGATAACAGAGAAATTTACCCTCTACCCGGATGCGTTTGTGAACAGGAAAGAAAATGCGATTTCTTCCAATCCTGCTTCCAGGCACTATCTGACCCGGGATATTTTCACCTATGTGTCTGCTGCGCCAAACAAGGAGGAAGAAGCCAAAGCCGATACTACGCCTTACGTAACGCATGAAATGAAACAAGGTGATTCGGTGTTTTTCTCCAAAGGATTTATAGTACTAAAAGGACTGAATACCAAACCGGAAAGCCGCAACTATGTTGCTCAAAGCGGTGATCTGGCGGTTGGTGCGGAACTGGAAGTATTTACGCAAACAGACGATCATTTTAAATTACAACCGATCTATTTTATCCGCGACAGCAGCTACCAGTATAGTGTGGAAGACACACTGGCGCCACTGGGACTGAATGTAAGGTTCTCGAAAATTATGCCTGCGGAAAATAAGATAGAACTGAAGGTAAAAGAAGCCACCGGCTTCAGTGATTATATTGTGATGAAAGCCATGATATTCCCTTATATCAACGTATTATGGCTGGGTATCCTGATCACAATCTTCGGTACCGCGATGAGTATTTATCAGAAAGTAAGAAGAAGATAACCGTCATTAATATTTATAAAGAAGAAATCCTTCAATGGCATAGCTGTTGAAGGATTTTTTCTTTATAAATTAACCCCGATGTATAGCACGTCTCAGAATTCTTATCTACATTTAGTTTATTAAATATTCTTACGATGCGTAGGTGGTTGCGTATATCCCTTATCGTTATAGCCATGCTTTCAGTGGTATACCTGCTGGGCCCCAAACCGGCGGATCCGGTGTATGATCACGTGCTGCCGGCGGTGCCAGCGGCGGGAACGGCATTGGAAGACTATATACAGGCAAAGGAGGCGAAACACCGGCTGAAACCCGATAATGAGGCCCGCATTGTATGGAACGATTCCACCCATCAGAAAACCCCTTATGCAGTGGTATACCTGCACGGTTTCTCCGCCAGCCAGGAAGAAGGCAATCCCATACACCGCAATTTTGCAAAGCGTTTTGGCTGCAATCTTTACTTATCCAGGCTGGATGGACATGGTATTGATACCTCAGATCCCCTGTTAAATATGACTGCTGAAGGTTTATGGAAAGATGCAGAAGAAGCACTGAGTATAGGCAAGGCACTGGGCGACAAGGTGATCCTGGTAAGCACCTCCACCGGTGGTACATTGGCGCTGCAGCTGGCTGCTGCCTATCCCAATGATGTGTATGCGCTGATCAATATGTCGCCCAATGTGGCTATCAACGACCGGCTCGCCTTCCTGGCCAATAATCCCTGGGGGTTGCAGCTGGCCCGGCTGGTCAGCAAAGGCGATTTCAGGAAAACGAATGATCAGGATCCGCAGCGGGCGAAGTACTGGAATACCCAATATCGTCTTGAAGCAGTGGTGCAGTTGGAAAGTCTGTTGGAATCGACGATGACCACCCAAACATTTGAAAAAATACATCAGCCGGTACTGAATTTATATTATTATAAAGATGAAGAACACCAGGACCCCACTGTGAAGGTACCGGCTATCCTGTTTATGCAGCAGGAGCTGGGCACTCCGGAAACACAAAAGCTGGCGACGCCCATTCCCGGTGCGGGGGCACATGTAATGGGATCAGCGCTCACTGGTCACGACCTCCCTGCAGTGGAAAAAGCGATCAATGATTTCGCTGTCAACACGTTAAAAATGACGCCGGTCCGGTAGCTGGATTTACTTATCTTCAAGTGTCAAAACTTTTTTAACTTGTGATAACATTCTATATCTAAGCAACGTTAAGTTATCTATGCGGCTTTGTTTTAAACAGATCATCGTTTTGGTTTTCATGGTATTGGGCATATCCCTCTGTCATACAGGTGCGATGGCGCAGGAGGCGCATGGTGCGGACGTAATTCCGCTGCATGCCATCGTTGTAGGCCACGACACCATCCCCGTGATTACCCTGGCGATATTTGATGTAGTGGAGAAAATGCCGAAAGCGCTGCGTAAGGAGCGTGAGCGCTGGAGCCGTTTGCGTAATGCTGTATATGTAACTTATCCTTATGCCAGGTCTGCCGCCAAAGTCCTGAAAGATGTGAACAGCAGTATGGTTAACATGAACAAAAGGGAACGCAAAGCTTTCCTGGCCACCAAAGAAAAAGAACTGAAAGCCCAATTTGGCGATAAACTGGAAAATCTCTCCGTATACCAGGGTAAAGTGCTCATGAAACTGATCGATCGGGAAACCGGTCAGAACTGCTTTGAAATTATCAAGGAGCTCAAAGGCGGATTCAATGCCCGCGTATGGCAAACCGTCGCCTTCTTTTTTGGTGGAAACCTGAAGAGTGAATACGACAGGCAGGAAGACAAAGACATCGAGGGCATAGTCCAGGAACTGGAAATGTACCAGCACTACCGCGCCTACAATTAATTCTGCTATCTTCGTAATATTCGCCTGTCATGAAAAAGGGATTATTATGAAAGCAAGGATCTTACTTACCAGCTTACTGTTTATGTCAATGAGCGCTATGGCGCAGTCTGTAGCGGACGACGACCCTGTGTACGTACTGGACAGCGTAGTGGTTACCCAAACTGCTATGGGCCAGGTAACCCCGGATCGTATTGGTGTTATTACCATTGCCAAAGGTTCCAAAGCAGTATTGAGATATGGCAGCCAGGCGGCCAACGGCGTAGTATATATAGAAACCAAACCTTTTGCCCGTAAAAGGGTGAATGCGTTGCTGAGCAGCGAATCTCCGGCATACGACAGCCTCCTGCATAAATATGGCAACGACAGCAGCTTTTACTTTATCGTAAATGGCAAACCCATTGTTCCCACCAATGAAACCGGTTTGATGACAGTAGACCGCAAAACATTCCGCTCTGTGAGGATCATCTCTGAAAAAGAAGTACAGGATAAGTACCAGGTAATGGACCGGAAGGCAGGCGTGGTCATTACCAGTTCAGAAGATTAAATATTTTCCCATCTTTGCACCTCAATTTACAGCATATGAAACTGGATATACTGGCTATAGCTGTGCACCCGGACGATGTAGAACTGGGCTGTGCGGGCACATTGATGATACATGCGCAACAGGGAATGAAGGTGGGCGTAGTGGATCTTACACGCGGAGAGCTGGGTACCCGCGGTACTCCTGCGCTCCGGGAGCAGGAAGCCCAGGCAGCGGCAGAGATCATGGGATTGGAAGTACGTGAAAACCTTGGCTTGGCCGATGGTTTCTTCCGGAATGATACCATGGAACAGATGGCCATCATTACCGCCATCCGCAAGTACCGGCCCGATATTGTGCTGGCCAATGCCATGGACGATCGTCATCCCGACCATGGACGCGCGGGTAAACTGATAGCAGACAGCTGTTTCCTCGCAGGGTTAAGGAAGGTGGAAACCACGCAGGATGGACAGCCGCAGGAAGCATGGCGCCCGCGGCAGGTGTTCCACTTCCTGCAGGATCGTTATCATGAGCCCGATTTTGTAGTAGATATCACCGCCGTAATGGAGCGGAAACTGGATGCTATCCGCAGTTTCAGTTCCCAGTTCCTGGCGCCGAAAGATAATGAACCGCAAACCTACATTTCCGGGGCCGGATTTTTCGACAGCGTTGTTTACCGCGCCAAGATGCTGGGCAAGATGGTAGGAGTAGAGTATGCGGAGGGATATACTTCAGCGAAGATGATAGGAGTACGGAGCTTTAAGGATTTCATCAGCGAAAATACCTGAGTAGTCGTTTTAATATTTTTGAGAAATGCAGCGCAGATCACCCCGGGTGGTTTCCGCTGCATTTTTTGTTAGCTGGCGCCTGTTTTCAGGGGGTAAGAAATTAAAGGCTATTTTTTTATCTTGGTAATATGAAAAAGCTCCCTGTTTTCCTGTTACTGACCTTCATGGTATTATCTGCCAGCGCCCAGAAAACCGATAAACGCCTTACCGCCGTTTTAGCCCCATTGTTGGCGTCTTTCCACGGCCAGGCGGGTATATATGTCCACCATCTTAAAAAGGACCGTGTAGTGGCTATAAATGCCGATACCACGTTTCCTACGGCGAGTATGATTAAAACCGCGATCCAGGTCGGTATTTTTGATAAGCTGGCCAAAGGAGAGCTGAAATACGGGCAACCCCTGGTTTACCGGGATTCCTTACTGTACCAGGGAGAGGATATCCTGGGTTCGTTTCGCGACAACGAACAGGTTGCGCTGGATAAAGTGGTAATGCTGATGCTGACCATGAGCGATAACACCGCAAGTTTGTGGCTGCAGTCGCTGGCAGGAGGAGGGTTGGTGATCAACCAATGGCTGGAGGCGCATGGATTTGAGCATTTACGGGTCAATTCCCGGACTAAAGGCAGGGAGGCCAACCGGGCGGAATATGGATGGGGACAAACCAGTCCGCGTGAAATGGCGCGGCTGATGGAAATGATCTATAAGGGGGAGGTGATCAGCGCTGCTGCAAGTGAGCGCATGTATCGTAACCTGACGCGTAATTACTGGGATGGGCAGGGGTTGACCCAGGTGCCCCCAAATGTTCGCACCGCGTCAAAAAATGGCGCGGTGGATGAATCACGTTCAGAAGTGATTATGGTAAATGCGCCTCACGGCGATTATGTATATTGTATTATTACCAAAAACAACAAGGACCAGGGTTGGAACCAGGATAATGAGGCATGGCAATTATTGCGGAAGGTGGGTTTTGCGATCTGGCAGCATTATGAACCGGACAGCCAATGGAAACCCGACCCCGCTTTGGGGCAGTTTTAGGAACGGTCAATGGGACCCGCTAAACACTAAATGAACAGATCTCGTGTAGCGTCGAATTCATCGTGTTTAATGATACTGTTTTTGATAAACGGAATCAAAGCAAGTCCAATCGTTATAACCACCAGTAGTACGTATTTTTTTTTCATTTCCATGCTATTGCTATTAAAAAAGTCCACTTATATAACTAAATAACGTGCCAAAATGTTACAGAAATAGCATAAAAATGTTAACTCAGGAATAATTTTTTTGATTATATGCACGATGCCTGTCAATATGCATACTCCGGCAGTAAAAAATCCTATATATAGAGAAACTCAATGTCACATTTTTAAAATCTATTTGATTACTAATGAATGTAATGTGATCTTTGCGCCGTCAAAGAATAAAATCATTAGTCTGTAAATCAAAAAAGAGAAATAGTAATTATGAAAAATGTTATCTTATCCGTAGGGTCAGAGTTTCCCGAATTCAAAAAAACGGCTGTTGTTTCCATCGAAAAAGGTAAAGAGTTTTATGAGTTGTCTTCTGAAGAACTGAAAAACTCAGGCAAATGGATGGTAATGTTTTGGTGGCCTAAAGACTTCACTTTTGTATGTCCTACCGAAATAGCTGAATTTAACAAGCATGCGCAGGATTTCGCTGATCGTGATGCTGTTTTAATCGGTGCTTCTACTGACAGTGAATTTGTACATGCTGCATGGAGAAGAGATCATGAAGATCTGCGTGGATTACAGTTCCCTATGCTGGCTGATACCTCCAAATCTCTCGCTACTGAACTGGGTATCCTGGAAGCTAATGAAAAGGTAGCTTACCGTGCTACTTACATTGTAGATCCTCAGGGTATTGTACGTTGGGTTTCCCTGTACGACCTGTCTGTAGGCCGTAGCGTAAAAGAAGTATTACGTGTGCTGGATGCGCTGCAAACAGATGAGCTGTGCCCTTGCAACTGGACTAAGGGTGAAGCTACGCTGGCTGTTTAATTTATCTGATACTTTCGTTTTATTACCTGAATATTCCGGGGAGATGGAGATGTATTCATCTCCCCGTTTATTCGGACATAAAATGATTAAATAAAAAAATTACATATTATGTTTGCAACTACAAATCAGGATACGGCGGTTCAATTGCTGGAAGCGGTTGGTTTAAAGGGAGAGCAGGTATCAGGTAAACTGCAGGCCCTTGTAAATGTGGATGCGCGTTACCTGAAAGATCTGAAGATCAATGTAACTAATTCACTGGCGGCGGCTACCCTGTCGAAGAAGGAAGCTTACCTGATCGGGCTGGCGGTAGCAGTGAATGAGAAACATGCAGCGCTTCAGGAAGCTTTTGAAAAGCTGGCTACCCAGGAAGGTGCGGTGGATAAGGATATTGCAGAAGTGATCAGTTGTACTTCCCTCATGAATGCCAACAACGTATACTATCGTTTCAGGCATTTTGTGAATAAGGAATTTTACACGGCCACACCTGCGGGTATCAGGATGAGCATAATGGCAAATCCTGTGTTGGGGAAAGAATTTTTTGAGTTGCTCAGCCTCGTGGTATCTGCGTTGAATGGTTGTGAAATGTGTGTTACTTCCCACGAAGAAGCGTTGCTGAAACACGGAACGGATCAACAGCGGGTGTTGGAAGCGGTAAGATTGGGTGCTGTTTTACGCAGTCTTGTTGTATTATTGTAAAATTATTTTCGGCAAAAGACAGATGAAAATTTGTCTGATAATCATTTGATTATCAATATTTTGCATTGTGTTCACAACTTAAGAAAAGGCGCTTTACCGGCAGCTTTTATTGTACTTGTGAATAAATTCATTTAATAATATTTGCAAAATCCATAAAAAAATTGGACTTTTGCATTCCTAAATTTTTAGATCATGGCAAGAGTATGTCAGGTGACAGGAAAGAAGCCGATTACGGGTCACCATGTTTCCTTCTCCAACATCAAGACAAACAGAAGGTTTCTTCCTAACCTGCAAAAGAAACGTTTTTTCCTGGCAGAAGAAGACAAATGGATATCATTAAAAGTATCTGCTGACGGTTTGAGAACCATCAACAAGAGAGGTTTGTATGCAGTTGTGAAGGAATTGCGTGCAGCTGGTCAGGAAATCTAATTCTAAGACTCACTTAATTTGTAATACACAATGGCAAAAAAAGGTAATAGAGTACAGGTAATTCTGGAGTGCACAGAGCATAAGACTTCTGGTCAGCCCGGAACTTCCCGTTACATCTCTAACAAGAATAAGAAGAATACTCCTGAGCGTCTGGAGTTAAAGAAGTACAATCCTATTTTAAGGAAAGTTACTGTACACAAGGAAATTAAATAAGTAATTGTTGATGGTGAATGGCTGTATTCGCATACTGCCAGTTAGCCATTGGACCATAAAAACAATAGAATACAATGGCAAAAGTAGCATCTAAGAACGCGAAAGTTAAAGATACTAAAGCAGCAGCTGAATCAAAAGTATGGACCAAAGTTATCAGAGCAGTACGCTCTCCTAAATCCGGTGCTTATACTTTTAAGGAAGCAATCGTGCACAAGGACAAGATCCAGGAGCACATGAACCAAAAGTAATTCGGCTTTACTAATAATACTGAAAGGCTGTCCCGTTAAACGGACAGCTTTTTGTATTGGTATAGCTTTTAACCATGAGTTGCCAGCTGTTAAGCTGATTCGTGTTTGAGGTAACTAACAGCCAAAATAACCCCCGGCTGGTAATAAAAAGCGCAGTAAAGGTGATAACTGCTTATCTTCGCAGCATTTACTAACTGCTAAAAGCTAAAAGCTGTCTCGACCCAATTAAACTAAACTATGAGCTTTTTCAATAAACTATTTTCCAGGGAGAAGAAGGAAAATCTGGATCAGGGTTTACAAAAAACCAAAGAGAGCTTCCTGAGTAAAATAGGACGCGCCATTGCGGGGAAATCAACCGTAGATACTGAAGTACTGGATAACCTGGAAGATGCCCTGATTTCCGCTGATGTTGGCGTGGATACTACCGTGAAAATCATTGACCGGATAGAGCAACGTGTTGCGAAGGATAAGTACCTGGGAACCAGTGAATTGAACAGGATGTTGCAGGAAGAAATTGCAGCTATCCTGGTAGATGCACCTGATAGCGGTTTCCGTGATTTTGATGTGCCGGCAGATAAAAAGCCTTATGTCATTATGGTGGTAGGTGTAAACGGGGTGGGTAAAACCACCACTATCGGGAAGCTGGCATACAATTTTAAGAAGGCCGGTAAATCGGTGATGCTGGGTGCCGCAGATACGTTCCGAGCCGCGGCAGTAGATCAGCTCACTATCTGGAGCGAAAGGGCAGGCGTACCCATTGTAAAGCAGCAGATGGGCTCAGATCCGGGAGCAGTAGCTTTTGATACCGTACAGAGTGGCGCCTCAAAAGATGTAGACGTAATTATTATAGATACAGCCGGTCGTTTGCATAACAAACTCCACCTGATGGATGAGTTGGGCAAGATCAAGCGAGTTATGAAAAAAGTAATTCCGGAAGCGCCACATGAGGTATTGCTGGTGCTCGATGGTTCTACAGGGCAAAATGCGCTTGAACAGGCTAAGCAATTTACCGCTACTACGGAAGTAACTGCACTCGCTATTACCAAACTGGATGGCACCGCTAAAGGCGGAGTAGTGCTGGCCATTGCCAACCAGTTTAAAATACCCGTGAAATACATCGGTATAGGCGAAAAAATGGAGGATCTGCAAGTGTTTAATAAAGAATCTTTCGTAGATTCACTGTTTAGTGTAAATTCCTGATTATGTGTTAATTGTGAATGATATCTGCTAATTGGCACAAAGCTTGTTTAATATTTTACTTTAAATAATATCGTGGTTCGGGCTCCCTGTACGGAGCCCGGCCGTTTTCATCAACTTTCAACCTGTTTCTTTGTTTTGATAAAATAAAACTTCATTTATTACATTTGAATAATTGTTCCCTTTTTGTACCCTTTTTAACAATTCGTAAGTATGATAGTACAGCACATAGATCGAGTTGAAGATATTACACCAGCGGAATTCAAGAAGAACTACTACCTTCCACGTAAACCTGTTATTATCGCAGCAGGAGGCCTGAGCAAAAACTGGCCGGCTTATTCTAAGTGGACATGGGATTATTTCAAATCAATAGTGGGTGACAAGACAGTGGGGGTATATAATAATGAACGCGCCGGCGTAAATACCCTTGTGAACGGAGCAGATGATTACATTACTTTTGGTGAATACCTGAGTATGGTGGAGCGGGGACCGGTAGCCCTCCGTATTTTCCTTTTCAATATCTTTCAACACGCACCACAACTGGTGGAGGATTTTACCTGGCCGGATCAGCTGGCTTCAGGATTTCTTAAGAAATACCCGATGTTATTTGTGGGCGGCGCCGGATCGGTAGCGCATATGCACTACGATATTGACCTGTCTCATATTTTTCATACCCAGTTCATCGGACGTAAACGGGTGCTTTTGCTGGAAAACAAACAGGCGCCCTTTATTTACCGTATGCCTTTTACGGTGGAGAGTGCGGCCAATTTTGTTAACTGGCATGAAAACCTGGATTTTGAACAGTTTCCGGCACTGAAACATGCCAAAGGCTACACTACCATCCTGAATCATGGCGATACCATGTTCATGCCCGCCGGTTACTGGCATCACATGGAATACCTCGATGGCGGCTTTGCCATGAGTCTGCGAGCAATGGACCCAACCCTGCTGGGTAAATTAAACGGGCTGTATCATCTCGTAGGTCTCAGAGGCATGAATAACCTGATGATTAAAATGGCCCCCACCTGGTGGTATTATTATAAAAGAAAGCTCGCACGTGAACGCGCAAACAAGGCTTTGCAGGAATTAAGCTAGCCTCTCCGCAGAATTTATGCTAAGTAGCTAGTCAACAGATACTTAGCATAAATTTCTAATTATCAATTCTTTTTGCTACCTTTGCACCTTCCTTATTTCAACCCCCACTAAGACTCAAGTCACATACAGTAAGTCTGCTGTTAAATTCAATCAGTGTCTGTGTGTCTTCGTGGCGGTAGCGGTTCAAAGAATGCTGAACTGCTTGTAAAAAACAATTCGCGCTTGAAGACAAAAACTTTAAAGAAAGACAAGGTTAATATAATTACGCTTGGTTGTTCCAAGAATATGGTGGATTCAGAGGTGCTGAGCGGACAGCTCGTGGCCAATGATATCGATGTGGTGCATGAAAGTGCCAAACGCGACCACAATATTGTAGTGGTAAACACCTGTGGTTTTATTGACAAGGCCAAAGAAGAATCGATTAATACCATCCTGGAGCAGGTAGAACTGAAACAGCGTGGCAAACTTGACAAAGTGTATGTTACCGGTTGTTTGAGCGAACGTTATCGCGGCGACCTGGAATCTGAAATAGCGGGTGTGGATGCATGGTTTGGTACCATGGAACTGCCCCTGATCCTCAAGAAATTTGATGCAGATTATAAAGCAGAGCTGGTTGGCGAAAGATTACTGAGTACGCCATCTCATTATGCTTACCTGAAAATAGCAGAAGGCTGTAACCGTACCTGTTCGTTTTGTGCAATTCCGTTGATGCGTGGCACCCACGTGTCAAAACCCATAGAAGAGCTGGTACTGGAAGCAGAGAAACTGGTAAAATCTGGTGTAAAGGAAATTATGCTGATTGCACAGGAGCTGACTTATTATGGTCTGGACCTGTACAAACAACGCCGTCTTGGTGACCTGATGCGCGCCTTGGCTGGTGTGAAAGGACTGGAGTGGATCCGTCTCCATTACGCTTATCCAACGAAGTTCCCTATGGAAATTCTGGATGTGATGAATGAGTTCCCCAATATCTGCAACTATATTGATATGCCATTGCAACATGCTTCCAATGCCATGTTGAAGGCCATGAAACGTCAGATTACCCGCGAGGAAATAGAAGAGCTGGTACATAACATCCGTGCGAAAGTACCGGGCATCTGTTTGCGTACCACCCTGATCGCAGGTTTTCCCGGAGAAACGGAAGAGGATGTGGAGGAACTGAAAGGCTTCCTGGAAAGAATGCGCTTTGATCGTGTAGGGGTGTTTACCTACAGCCATGAAGAAGGTACCAGCGCTTATGCACTGGAAGACAATATCCCCGCTGAAGAGAAGGAGAGAAGAGCGCAGGAGATCATGGAAGTACAACAGGAAATCTCCCTGGAAAAAAACCAGGAGAAAGTAGGGAAGGTCTTTAAAGTAATAGTAGATAAAAAAGAAGCGGGAAGATACCTGGCACGTACCGAGTTTGATTCCGTGGAAGTAGATAATGAAGTGATCATCGACACTACCAAACGTCTGAAACCAGGCGATTTCGTAGAAGTCCGTATCACTAAAGCATTCGACTACGACCTCGAAGGAGAGCTGGTTTAAAGCAGAAAGTTATTAACTGCTTCACAATAACGATTTTCAATAGCCGGAAGCTATCGCTCAAGGCTAACAGCTAAAAGCTAACCGCTAACAGCTAAAACAAAATATTTCTAACGGCCAACAGCTAACTGCTGGAAGCTATATCCACAGCTCCCGACGGAGCTTGATTAATGCAAATCAATGACTACATTTGAATCACTGGGCTTACAAGAGCCTATCTTAAAGGGAATTACGGACCTGGGCTTCGTTTCCCCAACCCCTATCCAGGAACAGGCAATACCTGTATTGTTAGGAGGCGACCGCGATTTCGTAGGTCTTGCCCAGACGGGCACCGGTAAGACTGCTGCATTTGGCCTGCCTTTGCTGCAGCAACTGGATCTGAAAATTAATAAACCACAGGGACTGATCTTATGTCCTACCCGTGAACTGTGTCTTCAGATCACGAGCGATCTGAAAAATTTTAGTAAATATCTCGGCGATGTCAGCATCGTAGCGGTATATGGCGGTTCCAGCATTGTACAGCAATTGCGTGAACTGAAAAGAGGCGTCCACATTGTGGTAGCTACTCCAGGCCGTTTACTGGATATTATAGACCGTGGCGCCGTTAATTTTGAAAACGTACGTTACGCAGTACTGGATGAAGCAGATGAAATGCTGAACATGGGATTCCAGGAAGATATCAACAGCATCCTGTCTAACACGCCGGAAGGTAAAACTACCTGGTTGTTTTCGGCTACCATGCCACAGGAAGTTCGCCGTATCGCCAAAAAATACATGGAAGATCCGTTTGAGCTGACAGTTGGCAACAAAAATAGTGGTAACGTTAATATAGAACATGAATACTACGTAGTGCGTCCGCGTGAAAAATATGCGGCCCTCAAACGTATCGTGGATTTTAACCCTGAAATTTTTGGTATCATCTTTACCCGTACCAAAATTGAGTCCCAGGAAATTGCTGAATCCCTGATTAAAGATGGTTACAATGCAGATGCCCTGCACGGTGACCTGACCCAGCAGCAACGTGATAAAGTAATGAAACGTTTCCGCGAAAGAGCACTGCAGGTGCTGGTAGCTACAGATGTGGCAGCCCGTGGTATCGACGTGGACAATGTTACGCACGTTATCAACTACGATTTACCGGACGACGTAGAAAACTACACCCACAGAAGTGGTCGTACCGGAAGGGCAGGTAAATCAGGTATCTCTATTGCTATTATCAGCAGCCGTGATACCGGTAAGATCCGCCAGATCGAAAGGGTTATCCAGAAAAAATTTGTAAAAGCAGAAGTACCTGATGGTTTCGCAGTTTGTGAAAAACAGCTGTTTGGCCTGGTACATAAAGTACATAATGTTGTAGTAAACGAAGAACAGATAGAGCCTTACATGGAGCGCATCAACGAAGAGTTTGCCTCTATGACCAAGGAAGAACTGATCAAACGTTTTGCTTCCCTCGAGTTCAACCAGTTCCTGGAATACTACCAGGATGCACCTGATCTGAATGCAAAAGATGACAGACGTTCAGGTACTTTCGGAGAAGAGAGAGGCCCACGCAGAAGCGATGGCAAATTCACCCGCTTGTTCATCAACCTGGGTTCAGTAGATGATTTCAACCGCGGCGACATGCTCCGCTACCTGTGTGATAACACCGGGTTACGTGGTAACAAAATCGGTCGTATTGATCTGAAAGGTGTTTACTCTTTCTTTGAAGTAGAAAATGAAGAACTGGCTAAAGTAACAGAAGCTTTCAAGAAAGTGGAATACAACGGCCGCAGTGTAAGGATAGAAATGTCGCAGGATGGCGACAGACGTCCACGCACTGGTGGTGGTGATCGTGGTCCCCGCAGGGAAGACGGTCCGCGTAAAAGAAGCTGGAGCTCCGAAGGTGGCAGCCGCCCTGGTGGTAGCCGTAGCAGTGGCGAAAGACGCGAATTTGGCGGTGGTAAACCTCCGTACAAAAAGAAATACTAATCCGGTAACGGAATAATAAGAGAAAGGCTGTCTTTAAAGACGGCCTTTCTTATTTGATGTGCTACTCAAAGACGGAGTATGAGGCTGGCATTAAAGCCTCTGTTGATTTCTGGTATCAGTATACCCGGCAGTCCCAGATCTGGTTGCAGAAGCCTGCGTTGCCTACGGCCGGGCAGATGACGGCGTTTCTCAGTAACCCGGCAGTGGTGTATGATGGCGCTAACCAAACAAACGCGCTCCGGAAAATAGCCACGCAGGCCTGGCTGGCCACCATGTTTCAGCCGGCAGAGTCCTGGGCCATCGTAAGGAGAACCGGACTCACACCGAAAGATCCTAACTACAATCCTGGTGCGGTAAATAAGCTGCCTTTCCCGGATGATGAGAACGTGAATAATCATGAAAACTGGAATAAAGTGACGCAGGGAGCCACTCCTACACAGCAGGTGCTGAAAAAAGTATATTGGATGCAATAGTTATATTCCGCAGAACAGCGCACAATTTAAGAGGCTGCCAGAGCAATGGGCAGCCTCTTTTCTTTTAAAAATATCTATTTCCCGGTAGCCACCATTTTCCCAAAATTTAATTACCTTGTTAATTCAGACACCCAATTCACACGTTACTATGACCGGAGATACTAATCGCGCTATAACGCAGGCCACTCAGTATGTTGAACCATTTTCCCTCTTTTCTTCCAGTGATATTACCTTGTTCCAGGCAGGATCACACTACCGGCTATACGAAAAATTCGGCGCTCACCCTATGGAACTCGAAGGCGCCAATGGTACCTATTTTGCCGTATGGGCGCCCGATGCTGCATTTGTAGCAGTAATGGGCGACTTTAACGGGTGGGACCATTACAGTCATACGCTTTACCCGCGCTGGGACAGTTCCGGCATCTGGGAGGGGTTTGTGCCGGGGGTAAAGACCGGCGCGTTGTATAAATATTTTATCCGGTCGCATAGCGGGGAGGAGCTGATAAAGGGGGATCCTTATGCCAATTACTGGGAAGTTCGTCCTAACACCGCTTCCATAGTATATCCGCTTGAATATGAATGGGATGATAAAAAATGGATGAGTCAACGGGCTAAGCGTAATTCGCTGAATAGTCCGTTTTCTGTATATGAAGTGCAGCTGGGATCCTGGCGTCGTCCTGATCCGTCGGACCCTGAGCGGGTATATTCCTACCAGGAAATTGCGGAGCTGCTGGTGCCTTATGTAAAGGAAATGGGCTTTACCCATGTGGAGCTGATGCCGGTAATGGAGCATCCTTTTGATGGTTCCTGGGGCTACCAGATAACGGGGTATTTTGCGCCTACTTCCAGGCACGGTACTCCGCAGGATTTTATGGAGATGGTGGAAGCATTTCACCTCGCAGATATAGGGGTGATACTGGATTGGGTGCCCTCGCACTTTCCTTATGACGCGCATGGCTTATACCGTTTTGATGGTTCCCACGTATATGAATATGCTGATATGCGGAAGGGTTATCATCCCGACTGGAACAGCTATATTTTCAATTATGCACGTAATGAAGTAAGGTCATTCTTGCTGAGCAATGCCATTTTCTGGCTGGATCGTTTTCATGCCGACGGGTTGCGGGTAGATGCGATTGCCTCCATGATACACCTGGACTATTCCCGTGAAAGGGGCGCCTGGGTGCCGAATGAACTGGGAGGCAATGAGAACCTGGAAGCCATCAGCTTCCTGAAAAAAATGAATGAAACGGTGTATGCCCTGTTTCCCGATGTACAAACCATTGCGGAAGATTCTACTTCTCACTACGGCGTATCGCGGCCTACTTTCATGGGGGGGCTTGGCTTTGGGATGAAGTGGATGATGGGCTGGATGAATGATACGCTGGACTATTTCAAAAAAGATCCAATACATCGTAAATGGTATCAGAACGATCTGACGTTTAGCCTGGTGTATGCCTTTGGTGAAAATTTTATGCTGCCGCTGAGCCATGATGAGGTGGTGCATGGGAAATCGCCCATGTTATATAAGATGCCTGGCGATGACTGGCAGAAGTTCGCCAATCTACGTTTGTTGTATAGTTATATGTACACGCATCCGGGCACCAAGCTGTTGTTTATGGGCGACGAATTTGGCCAGACTTCAGAATGGAATTACAAAGGTGAATTAGACTGGCACCTGATGCAGTATAATGCACACAAAGGTTTAAAAGCGTTTGTACAGGATCTCAATAAATTCTATTCTTCCACTACCGCTTTATACGAGCAACAGTTTGATGCTGCAGGTTTTGAGTGGATCACTGTAAATGATTATGACAACTGTATACTGGGATATATCAGGAAAGGAAAAACAGCAGGAGATATTTTGCTGGTGATGTTGAATATGACGCCGGTGGTAAGAGAGCATTACCTGGTAGGATTACCGGTAGCAGGTGAGTGGGTGGAGGTGTTGAATAGTGATGCGCCGCAATACTATGGAAGTGGTGTAGTTAATACCGGAGTTTTGAAGACGGTTAAACAGATGTATAACGGGAGAGACTATACGCTTTCTTTACGGTTACCCCCATTGGGCGCCACTATTTTGAAACTGCAGCCGGCTGTATGATAGTTGCGGCAAGGTTTACAGGTAAGTTGGTCATGCGGGCTGACTAAGTGCTCCTGTCAACGGTATACATCTTTCGAAAAAATTTAAATGATAAATAATAATATGGGCCGGTCTCTTCAGAGACATGGCTCATTTTTTTTGGGATAATTTTTGCACCATTTTAAACCTTTCGGGCTTTACACCATCTATAATCAGGCTGTTCCGGAACAGCAATAATGATCAGCAGCGAAGCGTTGTATAGGGTACGTCAATATTCAACCAACTTAGATTCAAGCCATAATTTTTATTAGTTATTTAAAACCATTCATTTATGAAAAACTTTCTCCGTAAGCCGGGGTTTGGTGTGGCGATCGCCGTCATAGCCGCCTTTTCTATGATGGGAGCCTGTAAAAAGGATAATTCCGCATCCAATCCAGCTATTCCGGCAAATAAGCAAAAGGTGAGCCTTTACCTTTCGGACGATCCGGGTTATTTTGACAAGGTGTTCCTGGATATCCGTAAAGTGGAAGTATTGGTAGATACCTGCGGAGGGACAGATGATGACGGCTGGAATGACAAGGACCGGTGTTGGTGGGATGAAGACCACCGGAATGACCGGAACAAGCCAGATACCTGCCAGGTATGGGATTCATTGGGAATTAACCCGGGAGTTTACGATCTGCTGACCCTGCGTAATGGCGCCGATACGCTGCTGGCCGGCGGGAATGTTCATAAGGGAACGATGGAACGGATTCGTATTACAATAGGCGATCAGAATTCATTGGTAAAAGATGGTGTAACTTATCCGGTTAAATCTATTTCCGGTCAGTCAAAAATCATCGTAAGGGTACGTCATAACGAATGGGACGCGTTGAGTACAGACAATCTGCAATTGTGGTTAGACTTCGACATCCAACGTTCTATTATCAGAACCTGGAACGGCAAATTTATTCTCAGACCGTATATTAATGTGTTTACCATCCTCAAGATGGGTAGTATTTCCGGTAAGGTAACCCCATGGGATGCATATCCGGTGATCTCTATTTACAATAATAACAACGATACTTTATATGCATTGCCGTGGAGAAGCGGTGAATTTAAAGTACGTGGTCTGAAAGTGGGTGACTGGAAAGTGTTTGTTAACGCTTCCAACGGCTACCAGGACACCACTATTACCGGTGTGAAGGTAGAGCGTGGAAAAGATACCAGGATAGCAGATATTAAGCTGCACAAGTAACTTTTGTCTTTCCCAGGATTAACGGTGATTATGATGATTTACAGGATTTTATTTTTGCTGATTTTATTTTTGATTTAAAAAGATTAGCGAAGACAAAGCGAATACCCACTTCTGTCTTCGCTAATCTTTTTAAATCAGCAAAAATAAAATCCTGTAAATCATCATAATCACTGTTAATCCTGGGAAAGACAAAAATCCCGCTATTACATGCTGAAAATATTTAACTTGTGCTAAAGCATTAAAGATGAGAGAAAAGTTTTTTTTATATGCGCTGTTACTGTCATTGGTTACTGGCAGCAGTTTTGCGCAGGTTAAGAACAATCAGCGTGATGCGCAGCATCGTAAGCAGGGATATTGGGTGGAAGAGGTAGGAGAAGTGAGAGGTGAGCCTGGATATACCTGGGAAGGAGTATACAAAAATGACCGGAAGGAGGGAGTATGGAAGAAAACCAGCACCATCGGTAACCTGATTGCAGAGGAAAATTTCAAGAACAATGTGCTGGATGGCTATTGCAAATACTATTTCCCAAACGGGAAATTAAATGAGGAAGGCGCCTATATTTCCACTGAGGTGGAAGGGCAGCGGGATACGATTTTAATCATTGACCCGGTAACAAATGCAGAAACGCCTACGGAGATTGTCCGCAAGGGAAATTCGGTACGCAATGGCGTATGGAAGCTGTATGATGAAGAAACGGGGAAGATGGTAAAAGAATACTACAAGCGCGGCGAAACCGTTACTGCTAGTGAGTTAGGCGACAGTACAACGGAAGAACAACCTGCGCCAAAGAAGGCCCCGTTGCAGCTGCCGCACGAAAATACGGGCAAGCATAAAAAGAAGGGCTGAGAAAATGAACGGCGAAAAGTCTAAAATGAACAAAAAGATTTGTCCATTTTAGCTTTTTTTCTGTAATTTCATTAAAGGAAGAGATCTTAAGGTACCCCAACCCAACCTCACCGGCAATTTTTTATTGTTTAATCCTTTAATTTGTTTGTATGAAAAGCCTAAGTATCAGCCACGGAGAAAATCCACCGGAACTACAGGGAATTGACTATACCACGAGTGACAAAACAGAAATCCTGTTTAGAGCTGTTTTTATCTTCCTGGTATTTTGTGCATTGACGTCGATTTTTTTCCTTTCTATTTTCTACTAAGCATACATAATCGATACGCTGTTGTAATCATCAACACAAAAAAAGGCGCAAAGGTGATTTATCATCTTTGCGCCTTTTTTATACACTATGGAACTGTTTTGCTAAATTGATTTTTTCTCTTGGACTCTTTTGCTGTAAACAGTTTCCGGTGTTTTTAAATTTTCTTATTTTCTGAATACCCTTAATCCAACGTTAATAGGTTATTCATTTTGTTCATTATGGTTTTCGGGCAGCTTCACATTTTGTACACTCACATTTAGCGTCTAATTTAGTAGTTCTAAAGTTGGCATAGGTTATGAAACCGGCGCGAGATCTCTATCTGAAGTGCCTTTCTTTTTTATCTCTTTAGGTTCAACTCATCTTAATTTCTTCAAAATCCCTCGACACCAAGAATGATACGGTGTTATCTGTTAACAGGTTTTCAGGTAATAATGCTACGCTTTGCCCGTCAACACTCAGGGACGTTGGTTTAAACGGCAGTCCGTGTATGGTGATGCGGTGGTTTTTATAAGACGTTTCATAATTAACAAAGAATTGCTTTTTCAGATAAAACTGTTGTGGTGTAGAATGTTGCTTGAAGCGGATAACATTGTACTGGCCATTTTTATAGCCATAGTGATCACCGGCATCTTCGTAGAGTACACTTTTTACTTCCTGTTCTCCGTAATACACATGCAGCAACATTTCTGTGACGGGTGTTTGCTGTGTGTACTGCATTTCAGGATACTGGGGAACTACTGCACCTGCTTTTACAAACAGTGGTATTTCATCCAGTGGTGTGGCTATGGTTACCTGTTTGGCGCCGGTATACTTGGCATCGTTCCAGAAGTAGTACCAGTTGCCGGCAGGGAGGTAAACAGCTTTTTCTTTCATGCCTTTTTCGCTTACATGGCTGATCAGCAGGGCATCGCCAAACATAAACTCGTGGGAGCAGTTATGAGTGGCCGCATCCTGTTGCGCTACAAAGGCCAGCGGGCGAAGCATAGGGGTGCCATGCGTGGCATATTGCCAGAAGGTGGTATACAGGTAAGGCAGCAGTTTATATCTTAATTTAATAAACCGGGTTACCACCTGCTCATAGGCTGCACCAAAGCTCCAGGGCTCCTGGTTAAAGCCGGTTTCGTTACTGGCAGAGTGGGTACGCATCAGCGGATGAAACACTGCCAGCTGAATCCAGCGCGTGTACAGCTCTCCATCGGGTTCACCAATAAAGCCGCCAATATCGCTGCCGGTGAATGAGATACCGGAAACCGCCAGGCGCTGACATTGTACGCTGGCCAGCCACAGATGTTCCCAGCTGGAAACATTGTCGCCCGTCCATACCGACGACCAGCGTTGCGCGCCGGAATAGCAGGAACGGGTAATAAGGAAGGAGCGATGCGGCATCAGGTATTTCTTCATACCGGCAGCCGTTGCCTTACTCATCAGGTGACCATATACGTTATGTGCCTTGCGGTGACTGACTTCTTCTCCATCATAATCGTGGCGTACATCTTCGGGGAAGCTGCCCATTTCAAAAACAGCAGGTTCGTTCATATCGTTCCACACGCCGCGTACGCCGGTTTCAGCCAAACTTTTGAACAGGCTGCTCCACCATTCGCGTACTTCCGGGTTCGTATAATCGGGGAACACGCATTTGCCCGGCCATACATCTCCCTCCATCAACGCGCCATCGGCGCGTTTACAGAAATAGTTGTTTTTCATTCCTTCCTGGTACACGGCATAGTCCGGATCCACTTTGATGCCCGGATCAATGATCACCACCACTTTAAAGCCTTCTGCCGCCAGTTCCTTTATCAATCCGGCCGGATCGGGAAACCATTCCTTGTTCCAGGTAAAGCAGCGGAAGCCATCCATATAATCAATATCCAGGTAGATCACATCGCAGGGGATGCCCCGTGTTCTGAACTCTTTGGCAATTTCTTTCACCCTGGTATCGGGATAATAGCTCCAGCGGCATTGGTGGTAGCCAAGCGCCCAAAGCGGGGGCAGTTCCGGGGTACCGGTAATTTTTGTATAGGATTCGGCCACTTCCAGCAGGTCGGGGCCGTAAATAAAATAGTAGTTCATTTCACCACCACGGGCCCAGAAACTGCAGGCATCTTCCCTTTCTTTACCAAAATCGAAGATGGTCCGGAAGGTGTTGTCGAAGAAGATACCATAGCCGATACCGTGATGTAAACCATAATAGAAAGGAATATTGCGGTAAAGCGGATCGGTATCTTTCTGATAACCGTAGGCATCCGTACCATAATTTTCCAGGCGTTTGCCCCGGAGGTTTAATTCAGTAGGTTTGTCTCCCAGGCCATAAAAGCATTCGCCTTCCTGCACCAGCTTGCTGCAGTATTGAATTTTGCCGCCTTTCAGCAGGTAATGTTGCCAGTGATACCCCATTTCATCCTGGTTAATCACTTTCCCTTCCTTATCGGAGATGGTGATACGCAGGTTATCGCGGGCTATAAATACCCGGAGGGCATCGGTGTAGATCTCAAATGTTTCTTCCCATTCCTTGATGCCGAATGAGATGGGTGACTCTTCGAGTGTATCGCTGGTAGCATAGGAGAAATCTCTTTGAAAAGTACCGTCTGCAGCGTATCTGAAACGAATAATCTTATCTGCGATGACCCTTATTTCGAGTATTGTTTCTGTAGTATAAAAACAAAAATAATTACCTTCTTTTTTCCATTCCCTTATACTGTCGGGATAGTGCTTGGCGCCGTATTTACTGGACGAGGTTTCAACTTGCATAATCTCTTTTTCTGGATGCCTGGTAATGGTTTACCAGGAGCTTAAATTACATAAAAATTTCAGAGTAGTGATAGTCAATCACGTTCGCCGCTGATATTTCTGCGTTTACTGTTTAAATTAGCTGCTTTGCAAAAAATACTGCAAAGTGAATAAATTACTTATTAACTTCATATCAATAAATTTACTTTTTGCTTTAACCTATTTTAGTAGGTGCACCTTTCCAGGAGCACCTTTTTATTGACGGATATCCAGTACCGCAATATCTTTTCCTGCCAGGTAAACCTTTGTTCCTTTCCTGGCCCTCGCTACCACATTGAATCCCGGGCCTGCAGGCTTCCAGTTTTCACCGCCATCTGCCGAAATATCCGTGCCGGAGGTGCCTGTTGCCACCAGGAGTTTCGGGGAGATATAAGTCACACCGGAGCGGTAACCGCCCGGAGGCGTAACCGGAGGGTGCCAGGTGCGGCCCCCGTTTACCGTGAGCATACAATTACCTTTCCTGGCGATATCCTGTTTATAATCGCCACCTACCGCAATACCAGTGGCGGCATCCAGGAAGGCGATGGAAAATGCACCGGTGGTGCTGCTTCCCTGTACTACCGGTATCGTATAGGCCTGCCAGTTACTACCTGATACAAAAAGCCGTGCCACATTACCACCGGTGGCAAAATACACTTTCTTTCCCGGCATTGTTACCATACTGGTGCCACTGGCTGCAAAAATAGCTTCCCCGGTGGCGGCAGCGGGTAAAGTTCCGGCGGCATCGGCTTCCCAGGAACGGCCACCATTATGTGTCCGTATGACAGTAAATTTATTATCTATCGGGTCTCCGATGGCAAGACCTTCCTGGTCATTAAAAAACTGTAGGGCGTCAAAGAAAATACCCGGGCGGTTATCGTAGTATACCTGTTTCCAGGACGAGCCTCCATCTTCCGTTAAAAAAATAAGCGCAGGTGCCCCTGCATTTAATACGATGGCTTTACGGGCATCAAAAGCATACAGGGAGCGCCAGTCGCAACTATCACAGCCGGTAACCGTGGTCCATTGCCAATGCGCACCGCCATCGGTACTTTTGCCTACCTGCCCGCCGGTGCCGGAGGCCCATACGATATCATCGGTTACCACACTCAGTCCACGGATGCTCTTCACCGGGGTGGTGGAAATGACTTTTATCTTGTAATCCACTACAGACTGCCGGGCAGCGACAGGGAAAACATAATGCAGTAAACAAAAGCATATCACCGGGAAAAGGCGTTTGCCACTCCCGCGCCTGCTAACGGTAAACAGCCACTGTAAAGTATCCGGAACATTTGTTGGGGTAGTTGCGTTTGCTGTCTTCATAAATCATATCATTTATTTCCAATCTGTTATCGGGAAGAAAATTACAAAATTGCTACAAAGTGTGGTACAGATTTATATATTTGCAAATTACCTAACCTGCTTACTCAATAACATCATTATAGTGCATCAACCGCCTGGCTTAAAAATGTTCGTCCTGTGTTGCTTATTGGGGCTGGTCTCCAGGGGATTGCGTGCGCAGGATAAACCATACATTTTCGACAGCTATAGTGTTAACGAGGGACTTTCACAAAGCACTGTATTTGATATAACACGTGATGATCAGGGGTTTATGTGGATTGCCACCCGCGATGGGGTGAACCGTTTTGATGGTTATACCTTTAACGAATACCGCTACAAACCCAGTATCGGCATCAAAGCGGGAGAGGGTAAAGGTGAACTGGTACCACGTGGTTCTACCGGCAACAGGGCCGTTATTAACCGTTTTGACCTGAAAGGGTATAAAGGGTTTCAATTTTACAGAGACAGTCGCCAGCAGCTCCTGCTGGCACATAACAACGGTATCAGCGTATACGATAAATACCGGAATAACTTCCGCAGCCTGCTGGAGGATACCTCTAATGTAAATGCACAGGAACGTGATAACAATGTGAAATTCACTGTGCTGGGAGAAGACACTGCTACTAATTCGCTGTGGGTATGGCGGCCAATGATGGGGCTGTACATACTTGATAATACCACCTACGAAAAGAAGCGTATCATCGTATATCCGCAACAGTTCCGGCAAAGAGGCATGTTACCTACCGCAGTCATAAAAGATGATAACACCATCTGGATGAACGGGGAACAGGGAGAACTGTATTCCCTGAACACCCGCACCCTGCGTTTGGCCACCTATTGCCTGCCGGGGGTAGGCAGCAGGCCGGTTATGCGTAACCTGAACAGGGATTCCATGATCATTGTCAGTGAAGGGCATATTACCATCTTCAACAAACAGCGGAATAAATTCAGTGACCTGACTTTTGATATGCGGAATGAAAAAGGAGAACCTTTTATTCCGGCGGTACTGGAATTGGATCAGTATGGCAATGTATGGATAGGAGGCAGCGATGGTGTATTGATCTACAGTATAACCCGCAATGAAATACTGCGGCATATTGTGAGCTTCAACACCTTTGAAACCCGCTCTTTTAATAATGTATCGTACCTGTTTCGCGATGGTTCCGATAACATGTGGGTAGGCACAGACGGTGATGGATTAAAAAAATATTCGCCGCATAAAAAAGTGTTTAATCTTTACCGCTCGCCCTATATTACCCATAACATGGTACAGGCGGTGTATAAGCACGATGACGGCAAACTCTATGTGGGCCTGATGCGCGATGGATTAAATATTTATGGGGATGGTGGAAAATTCCTCGAGCGTATTTCCAATGAATTGTATCCGGGGAAGTTTCCGGCTAACGACCTTGGGGCTATCTGCCGTGAAAACGGCGATCACCTGTGGCTGCATTTTGCCGACATGCACATCGGTTTGTTTAACGTACAAACCAAATCATTCCTGGATCTGACAGGTAAGGTCACTGCGCTGGGATTGCCGGCACAGCGGGACCCTTTCCCTTTCCTGTTTAAGCGTACTAACGGAGAACTGTATTTTAATTACGGTGGTTATCTGTTGTTGTTTGCGGATAATGATAAAGGATATGAAGTATCAGTAGTACATAATTTTACGGACGAGGTACTCACTGCCTATTATGAAGATTTTATGGGTAACCAGTACGTGGGTACGAAATCAGCCCTGTATATAAAAAACACAGCAGACTCCCGTTGGAGATATGTGCAGCTGCCGTCCGGCACTACTGTAAAATCCATCAACAAGAATGCGCATAAAGAGTTGCTGGTGGCTACGAATAAAGGATTGTTCGTTATAGATGAATCCAATCATATCAAACAGCATTATAACAGTTACGATAATCCGAAACTGATCAACGACTACATGTATGGTGTGTTGCTGGATGATAAAGACAGGATCTGGGTGAGTCATAATAAGGGGTTATCGCAGATCAATCCATTAACAGGAGAGATCACCACATTTAATTATGAAGATGGCTTGCAGTCGAATGAATTTAATACCGGTGCATTTTATAAATCGATCGACGGAGAATTATTTTTTGGCGGTATTCGTGGTGTGAATGGGTTTTATCCGAAGAATTTCCGTGATAACCTCTCTAATACAAAGGTGATTATCCGTCGCATGGAGGTGCTGGACAAGCCTTACGATTCAGATACCGCGGTTTCCCTGCTGAAAAAGGTGGAGCTGCCTTATAACCAGAATACCATTGCCATAGAGTTTGTGCCGCTGGAGTATACCAATCCTTTAAAGAATAAAGTGCAGTATAAGCTGGAAGGCGCTGATGAAGACTGGGTGCAGGCAGGTACGTTCAGGATGGCGCGGTATACCAACCTGCATCCGGGCAGTTATATATTTAAAGTACGGGGATCCAATAACGATGATATCTGGAGTACGAGTCCTACCACGCTGGAGATTGTTATAAAAATCCCTTTCTGGCAGTCGCTTTGGTTCCGGTTTTTATTATTATTGTTGTTACTGGGTATTGCTTATTATTTCTCTACCCTTTACCTGGATTATAAAATAAGGCATGAGAAATTAAAGCTGGAGAAGGAGCAGGCGGTAGACCAGGAGCGGGCGCGTATTTCCAGCGATATGCATGATGATCTGGGATCGGGATTATCGACTATCCGTTTGTTGAGCGAGGTTGCCAAACGTAAGATACAGGATCCTTCCCAAACGCGGGAAGTAGAGCGTATTTCAGAAACGGCGGGAGAGATGGTGGATAAAATGAGCGAGATTATCTGGGCGATGAGTTCGTCGAATGATTCGCTGGCTAACCTGATCGCCTATATGAGAAGTTTTGCAGCAGAGTTCCTGGAGCATGCGCACATTACACACCAGTTTTATATACCGGAAACAATTCCCAATATCAAGCTGAGTGGTGGTACGAGGCGGAATATTTACCTGGCAGTAAAGGAGTCGCTTCACAATGTGGTGAAACATGCAAAGGCAACAGAGGTGATTGTAGAAGTGAAAGTGCATAGGAATATGACCATCATGATCAAGGACAACGGCAAAGGATTTGACCAGGAAAAGGTGCGGTTGTTTGGTAATGGTTTAAAAAATATTCAGAAGAGAATGATGTCTGTAGGCGGTAATGCAGATATCTCTTCAAACAATGGAACAATAGTTTTTCTCGATATCCCACTAAATTAACATACATTTGTTTTTAATAACATTTAAGTGTTATAATTCCTTTAAAAAATGACGGTATACTCAAAGAAGAAGTCCCAGGATAACATGGACACTATCACTATTGCGATAGTAGAAGACAATCATGATATCCGGACGGCTATGGAATTGCTGATTAATGGTTCTGATGGTTATGCCTGTGTAGGGACTTTTAATAATGCAGAAACCGCAGTTGAACAGATCCCTCAATTGATGCCAAATGTAGTGCTGATGGATTTCAATCTACCAGGTGGTATGAATGGTATTGAATGTATTGCGCAGTTGAAACGGGAGCATCCCGATATGCAATTTATGATGCTGACGGTATATGAAGATGATGATAAAATCTTTATGGCGCTGGAGGCGGGCGCAAGCGGATACATTCTTAAGAAAACATCTCCCGGCGAATTACTGGAAGCCATTCGTGATTTGTATGATGGTGGTTCTCCGATGAGTTCGCAGATTGCGAGAAGAGTGGTGGCGTTTTTCCAGAAACAGGCAAAACCCAATCCTGCATTGGAAGCCCTGACAACCAGGGAAAAAGAAATCCTGGACCAGTTGTCAAAGGGATACCTGTATAAGGAAATCGCCAGTAACCTGTTTATCAGTATTGAAACTGTCAGGCGCCATGTGCACAACATCTATGAAAAGCTGCATGTACGCAGCCGTACAGATGCTGTAAACAAATATTACAACAGATAATGTAAAGCATAAAGCTAAAGCCTAAAGCCGGAAGCTATTGAAGCGAATGATGAAAAGCATAGTACAGCATGATGATCATCCGCTTCAATAGCTTTTAGCTTTAGGCTTTCAATTTCAGGCTCTTTCTAAGCAAATGTACAGTCAGTACCACAGCAGCAATCAATAAGCAGGCGAGTTTAAAAAGCAGACCGGTTTTCATAGATAGGGATGGTTGGTTAATAAAATGATACCGTTAAGTATAAGACATAACACTCCCTGATGACTATTGCCAGACTAATGAAACCTGTTGTAAATGATGATATAAGGCCGTTTTGTAAATAATTAATGAGAGAGATGATTACCGCATCATCTGCCATGCATCAAATTTCCGGAGCAGATGCAGGAATTTATTACCAATGCGGTTATCCTGTTCTTTTTTGATGAAGTAGGTAGCCACCAGGGCTACTAAGAGTACTGCTGAAAGCAGGATCAGAAATAGTGTTTTCATAAGGATTAGGTTAGGATATCTCTTAAAAGTTGACTGATGTAAATATAGAGAATAAATTGATATAAGTTTTATTTCACATAAATTTTTTTTATACCATTTTCATGTGATCCCCGGTAAAATGCGCCTGAAACACGGTAAATCATCCTAAAAGGTTATTTTTATACGTCTTATTTTATTGATAAGCAATAATGTAAGCATAGTGTATAACTTATACTTGGGATGATTCAATGAATCCTTTATTTTTGCCAGCAATCTGATTTTGCTAAAAGATTTAGTATCCTTGCAAAATAATGATGAACCCTTGAAGTAATAATATTTTGGAAATTATAATATATTATGGCAAACACGGACAAAACGGATAACAAAGATCTATTTGCTTCCTATACGGAAGACTCCATACGGTCGCTGGACTGGCGGGAGCATATCCGCCTCCGGCCTGGTATGTACATCGGTAAGCTGGGAGATGGATCGAGCATGGATGATGGTATTTATATCCTGCTCAAAGAGGTAACGGATAACTGTATCGATGAGCACACCATGGGCTTTGGTAAACAGGTTGATATCAAGGTAACGGAACATCATGTAACCGTGCGCGATTTCGGCCGTGGTATTCCTTTGGGTAAAGTGGTGGATGTAGTGAGCAAGATCAATACCGGCGCCAAATATGACAGCAAAGCTTTTCAGAAATCAGTTGGATTGAACGGGGTAGGTACCAAGGCAGTCAATGCGTTGTCGAGCTATTTCCGGGTACAATCTATCCGTGACGGCCGTTCGAAAATTGCAGAGTTTGAAAGAGGCGTACTGATAAAGGAACATAAGGAAACCGCTACTACGGAAGCCAACGGTACGCTGGTAACGTTTACGCCGGATGACACTGTGTTTAAAAACTACCGTTTTATACCTGAGTTCCTGGAGAACCAGATCTGGAATTATTGTTTCCTGAATGCCGGTCTTACGGTAAGCTTTAATGGCAAGAAGTATATTTCCAAAAACGGGCTGCTGGATTTACTGCAACGTAAAACCAATGAAGACGAGCTCCGTTATCCTATTATTCACCTGAAGGGAGATGACATAGAGGTAGCCATCACGCATGAAAGTCAATATGGAGAAGAATATTACTCCTTTGTAAATGGCCAGCATACCACCCAGGGTGGTACGCACCTGGCGGCGTTCCGGGAAGCGTTTGTAAAAACGGTGCGCGATTTTTATAAAAAGGATTACGAGGCTACTGATATCCGTGCTTCTATTTGTGCGGCTATTTCCATCAGGGTACAGGAACCTGTATTTGAATCACAAACCAAAACCAAACTCGGTTCCCTGGTGGTGCATGAGGGTGGTCCGTCTGTAAAAGCGTTTGTGCTGGAATTTCTGGCCAAGCATCTCGATGACTACCTGCACCGCAATCCTGCCATTGCAGAGGCGCTGAAGAAACGTATCGAGCAGAGCGAGCGTGAACGTAAGGAGCTGGCAGGTATTAAAAAACTGGCCAACGAAAGAGCAAAGAAAGCTAACCTGCATAACAAAAAGCTGCGTGACTGCCGTTTGCATCTCAATGATGAGTTCACCGGTAAAGATAAAGTAGAACAGGAAGCACGCAGGTTGGAATCTACTATCTTTATTACAGAGGGTGATTCTGCCAGTGGTTCCATTACCAAGTCCCGCAACGTGGAAACGCAGGCGGTGTTTAGCCTGCGTGGTAAACCGCTGAACAGTTTCGGACTTACCAAAAAAATTGTATACGAAAACGAGGAATTCAACCTGTTGCAGCATGCGCTGAATATTGAAGACGGAATGGAAGGGCTTCGCTATAACAATATTGTGGTAGCTACTGATGCTGATGTTGATGGTATGCACATCCGCTTACTGCTGTTGACATTTTTCCTGCAATTCTTTCCTGACCTGGTAAAGAACGGACACGTGTATATCCTGGAAACACCGTTGTTCCGTGTACGTAACAAGCAGCAAACCATTTATTGTTATTCAGAAGAGGAGAAGCAGAAAGCAGTGAAGAAACTGGGTAACAAGCCGGAGATCACCCGCTTTAAAGGTTTGGGAGAAATTTCTCCGGAAGAATTTGGCCGCTTTATCGGGGAAGATATCCGTATTGAACCGATCATTTTATCGAAAGATATTCATGTCCAGAAGTTGCTGGAGTACTATATGGGTAAAAATACCCAGACCCGCCAGGAGTTTATCATTAACAACCTGCGGTATGAAAAGGATTTAGTTGAAGAAACAGTATAAAGAGAATTACGAATTGCGAATTACGGTCATTCGCGAAGATCTTTGGGTAAAACCGTAATTCCTGATTCGTAGTTAATTTCATGGTATGGGTTTAATACACATTGTTTTTGGTCAGTCTTCGGTTCCTGTGTTGGCAGAGGCGGTGGCCATGGATGAGAAAATGAGCGGGGAGATCCTTTGTTTCGAAGATGATCTGTCGGTTGGACCTTTGTTCATCCTGGACACAAAAGAAGGCCGTGCAGGCCGTAAACAGTTCTGGCAGCAACTGGCGGGTATAACGCCGTTACCAGCTGCACCGGAGCAGGAAGGAGTTGCTCCCGTATCTGCTGAAGATGAAGAACCGGACGATGCTGACCGTTTCAAAACCCTGAAAGCGCAGCTAAAGGAAGATCCGGAACAGGAAGTATGGATCTGGGCAGGACAAAATGCCCGGGACGTATGCGGATATTACTGGCTGGCCAGCCAGCTGTATGATTTCGCGGGGCGTATACACATCATTTATCTCAACAACCTGCCTTTCCTGAACGATAAAGGTGCGGTATTTTATCCTACTCATCTGCACCAGATACTGCCAAAGGAATTCCTGAAAGCAAAGAAGCTGGCGCGCCCTGTTTCGCTGGCGGAGTATGAGCTGGATGGAGATGAATGGCACCGGTTGATGAATGAAAACGCCGGCATCCGTTTGTTGGAAGGCGGCAAAAAAATAAAGGGAGAACCAACCCTGTTTTATGACAAGGAGTTGCAAACGCAGAGTGGAAAAGAGTTTGTGAAGGCGTGGCGTATTGTGCAACAGGTAACCGGTAAACTGAAATACCCCGTGATGGACCAGTTCCTGGGATGGCGGCTGAAAGAGCTGATCCGCGAAGGAAAACTGGAAAGCAAGGGAGAGTTAAAAACGATCCGTGATTTTGAAGTGAAACTGCCCGGGGAGAGTAGCGAAAGCGCGGAGAACACCGAAAATACTGCTAACCTATGATAAAGGTAACATCCCTTGACCTGTTGGGAGCAGATGACCGCGGCAGCGGTTATTTCTGGAATTGCAACCGTACGGGCGATTTCCTGGTTTGCTACCGGAATGCCGGCAGCAGCAGCGGACAGCACTACCATGAAGGTAAAAGCGACAATAAGAATCCGGAGGTACTGTATCTTTTTACCGGTAAGGCCGCCATTCACTGGTGTCCGCTGGGTGGAAGCGAAATCGAAGTAACGGAGGTAACGGCACCGGCAAGGGTAGAAGTACCAGTCAACGTATGGCATCAGCTGATTGCTGTTACTGATTGCTGCTTTATTGAACTTAACTCCCTGGAAGATGTACAAAAAGATAGTGTACGTATATGGAGGGAGGATTTTGAAAAAATGATTAACGTAAAACCGTAAGTGTATTATACATGGATATGGAAAATAAAACACCAGACGAATCTCTGCACAATGTTATCCACGTTGGAGGCATGTATGAGAGCTGGTTCCTGGATTACGCTTCGTATGTAATCCTGGAGCGGGCGGTGCCCAGCATAGAAGATGGGTTAAAGCCCGTACAGCGTCGTATCCTGCACGCCATGAAAGAAATGGATGATGGCCGTTTTAATAAAGTGGCAAACGTCATCGGGCAAACGATGCAGTATCACCCGCACGGGGATGCTTCTATCAGTGATGCCATCGTAAATCTCGGGCAAAAAGATCTGTTGATTGAAACCCAGGGTAACTGGGGAGATGTAAGAACAGGTGACGATGCGGCGGCTGCCAGGTATATAGAGGCGCGCTTATCAAAATTTGCACTGGATGTGGCGTTTAATCCTAAAACCACTTCCTGGCAGCTTAGCTACGATGGCCGTAAAAATGAACCGCTCGCTTTGCCGATGAAATTCCCGCTGCTGCTGGCCCAGGGAGCAGAAGGTATCGCGGTGGGCCTATCTACCAAAATATTACCACACAACTTTATAGAGCTGATAGAAGCCTCCGTGAAGTACCTGAGAGGCAGGAAGTTTGAACTGTATCCCGATTTCATGACCGGCGGTATGGTAGACGTGGCGGCCTACAACGATGGTAAACGCGGTGGTAAAGTACGTGTACGCGCCCACATCGAGGAAAAAGATAAAAAGACCCTGCTGATCAAGGATGTACCCTATGGTATTACCACTACCCAGTTGATGGAGTCTATCGTAAAGGCGAACGACAACGGCAAGATCAAGATCAAAAAAGTAGTGGACAATACTGCTGCTGAAGTAGAAATTGAAGTGCAGCTGGCGCCGGGTATTTCGCCGGATATCACCATCGATGCGTTGTACGCATTTACAGATTGTGAAATTTCCATTTCTCCCAATGCCTGCGTAATCGTAAACGATAAGCCTCAGTTCCTCACCGCCTCTGATTTACTGAAAGCTTCTGCCGATTATACCAAAGACCTACTCAAACTGGAACTGGAAATTAAGCTGGCAGAGCTGCAGGAAAAATGGCACTATACTTCCCTGGAAAAGATCTTCTTTGAAAAAGGAATTTATAAGGAGCTGGAACAAAAACATAAGGACTGGGAAACGGTGCTGACAGCGATTGATAAAGGATTTAATCCGTATAAGAAACAACTGAAACGCGAAATTACCCGCGAAGATATTGTGAAGTTAACGGAGAAACCCGTACGCAGAATCTATCGCCTTGATATCAATGAGCTGAACGAACAGATTAAAGGTATAGAAGCAGAAATTAAGGAGGTTAAAAATAACCTGGCCAACCTGGTAGATTATGCTGTGGCCTACTACGATAACCTGCTGAAAAAGTATGGTAAAGGCCGTGAACGTAAAACCCTTATCAAAACCTTTGATACCATCCAGGTAGCGCAGGTAGCGATTGCCAATACTAAAATATACGTAAACCGTGTCGATGGCTTTATTGGTACCTCACTGAAGAAGGATGAATTTGTTGGGGACTGTTCAGACCTGGACAATATCATTGTATTCCGCCGGGATGGTAAAATGCTGGTGACGAAGGTGGCCGACAAAACCTTTGTAGGTAAGGACATTATCCACGTGGATATATTCCGTAAAAATGATGAGCGTACTACCTACAACATGATTTATGTAGAAGGTAAAAGCGGGGTGAGCTATGCAAAACGTTTCAATGTAACCGGTGTAACCCGCGACAAAGAATACGAACTGGCACATAAGGGAGAAAAGAATTCCAAAGTGCATTATTTCTCGGCAAATCCCAATGGTGAAGCAGAGACAGTAACGATCAAACTCAGTCCTAACTGCAGTGCACGTAACAAGGAGTTTGACCTGTTCTTTGAAACCATTGCTATCAAAGGCCGCAGTTCCATGGGCAACGTAGTCACCAAATACCCTATCCGTGGCGTTAAATTCAAGGAGAAAGGTGTATCCACGCTGGCTGGGCAAAAGATCTGGTATGATACCGAAACCGGCCGTTTAAATACGGAAGAGCGGGGCGTTTATATTGGTGCATTTGAAGGGGAAGACAAAATTTTTGTTGCCTTTAAGAATGGAACCTATGAATTAACCAACTACGATCTCACCAACCGCTATGAATCCAACGATGTTGTTTACATCGAGAAATTCAACCCGGAGAAAACGGTAACCGCCATTTACTTTGATGCAGACAAAAAGCAGTTTAATGTGAAACGTTTCCGGATAGAAACGCAGACATTGAATAATAAATTCCTCTTTATTAAAGAAGGTGCCGCCAACTATCTCGAAATGGTAACTACGCATACACAACCGATCGTGTTGTTGAAAACAGGTAAGAAGCGGAGCCCTGAAGAAGAGGAAATAGATCTCACTGAATTTGTGGAAGTGACCGGCTGGAAAACAGTGGGAACAAGGATTGCAGGAGATGACCTGATTAGTGCAGAGTTGTTGTCTGAAGACGAAGATCCGGACCCGAATGAAGAAGGCCCGGCGGGCGCCCAGGGAGAATTGTTCTAGGAGCGTAACGCATAAGGCAAAAAAGCTATGGTAGCGAAGAGCGGAGGGGAGCGCCTTCGGCGCTTGTCTTCGTCCAGGATTAGAATGATGATGATGATTGTGCTGATTTTATTTCTTTTTTTAAAGATGCTTACTTCCTATCCGAAAGCATTCAGAAATTAAGTTAAAAATCTACAGAGAAAAAACTGAAATCAGTACAATCATCATCATCATTCTAATCCTGGACGAAGACAAGCGCCGAAGGCGCTCCCCTCCGCTCTTCGCTACAATAGCTTTTTTGCCTTTTGCTTCCAGAGAAATTGTTCACTTAACAATTAAATAAAACAGTATCTTAATATGGATGTTTAATTTGCACCTTTCCATATTTTTATTGTTGGGATGAAATACGAAAACTTAGCTGAAGCCGAACTATTACTACTTGTTGCCGCCGATGATGGCGCTGCGTATGAAGTGCTGTATAACCGGTATTGGCAGCCACTTTTTTTGTTTGCCTATAAACGTCTTAAAAATAAGGATGAATCGAAAGACGCAGTGCAGGACGTTTTTATTAACCTGTGGAAACGAAGGAGCACGTTGCAATTAACGGCCTCGTTGCGTACCTATCTGTTTACAGCCGTAAGATATGAGTTACTGAAGAAGATAGCCCAGTCCAGGAAGACCTCCGGTACCGAGGCAATGGCTGATATGCCGCTGCCTGTAGAGGCAGCTACGATCGATATCATGAATGAAAAGGAGCTGCAACATGCTTTGTCGGTAGCTGTGAATCATTTGCCGGCTAAAATGAAAGAAATATACCTGTTGAGCCGGCAACAGCATAAAACTATTGCTGAAATAGCGCAGGAGCTGAACCTGTCTGAGCAAACCGTGAAAAACCAATTGTCAAAAGCCTTGCTGCGCCTGCGTACGCATTTAAAAGAAGCCACCGTAATTCCTTTACTGTTTCCCGGCGTTATTTATTTCCTTAACATTTAGTTAACATTTAAAAATGGTACTAAGGGCCGGATTTTATTGCTTCACTATAGCATGAGTACATCCGAATTCAAAAATATTGTTGAACGTTATCTGAGGGGAGAAGCCAGCGCCATGGACCAGGCGATGATTGAAGCCTGGCTGGCGGCTACGGAAGACAACCCGGTCGATCTTTCAGAGGCTGAGTTGCAGGTGATCCGCGAAGATATGCTGCAGCATCTGAGGGATCATAGCGGGCACCTGGCCGGCGCCGTGAAGAACAGGGAAGAAGAGGTGAACGACGGACTTTATCTGGCAGCACCGGTAAACGGACTGCAGAACGAAAGTGTGCCGCATACAACAAGCATTCACCCGGACCGGGGAATACAAGAAACACCTGTACGGCGATTGGTACCCTGGATACGACGTATAGCCGTAGCTGTTATATTCAGCATTGGAATAGCCTCCTTATATTATTACCGGCAAACGACTACCGTAAAACGTGTGCCGGTAGCGGAAGCCACGCCGAAGCCGCAATACCGGGTGAGAATAACGGCTACCACCGCCATCCGGAAAGTAAAATTACCCGACAGCTCGCTGGTGGTGATTAACCGCAGCGGCAGTTTATATTATAACATGCCGTTTGGCAAAAACAGGCGGGAAATTTTTCTCGATGCGGGAGAGGCGTTTTTCGAGGTGAAAACCAATACCGGCGCACCGTTTACCGTATATGCCGGCGGCATCACGACCTCTGTACTGGGTACCTCATTTAATATTCGTGTATCCGATAACGTTAGTAATGTGAAGGTAGCGGTAAAAACCGGGAAAGTTAAAGTAACCACCGGCTTGAATACCCGCGACAGCAGCAGGGTGTTGCAGCCGGAGCAAGGCATTGAAATTAATACCATCAGTAATAGCATACGCACTTTTTCCCAGCCGGCCCACAGGATCTCGTCATGGTGGGATGGCGTGCTGGTGTTTCATCAAAGCACGATGAATGAAGTAGTGGAAGCATTGGAAAACGCGTACCAGGTGCATATTCACCTGGCAACACCGGCATTGCAACAATATAGGGTTTCCGGCGATTTTACGCGTAGTCACACATTAACAGAAGTACTGGATGCATTATGCCTCGTACATCGGCTGTCATACCAAAAGAAGAACAATGAGTATTTCATCTATTCTAATATAAAAAAACCGGTTATGCGCTAACATAACCGGTCACTTGTTTTGCTGACGAATCCTTCCGTAACGCTAATTACCGGATGCGGCAGCGTGTTTTTAATTCAACATAAAAACTGTTCAAATTTATGAAAAATGTAGTAAGCAATTCTACAATCCGTTATCTTATGCGCCTAAGTCTGCTGACAGCTTGTTTTGCCGTAACCAGCTTGTCTTTATGGGCCAAAAGCCTGGAGGGACAAAGCCTGAAAAAGAGCGTCTCTTTGAAGGTAACCGGCACCAATCTTAACACTATCTTAAAACAGATCGCCCGCCAAACGCACCTGCGCCTGGTATATGATGCAAAAGAGGCAGACAATTATCATATGGATTCACTGGAATCAACGGGGCGGCCGGCAGAGGATCTGCTGGATTCCCTGCTGGCGCCTACTACGCTGTCGTACAGGGCGGTAAATGACCTGCTGGTCATCTACCCGAAGGGTGAACAGGAGTTTGGTTTAAAAGGAAAGGTGATAGATGGGGAAAGCAAGGAACCATTGCCGGGTGTAACCGTATTTCTGAAAGGTACCAAAAGAGGGATTGTGACCAATACCGGCGGCGGATTTACGCTGGCAGCGGTAAAGCCGGGAGATGTATTGATAGTGTCTTACGTAGGTTATGATACCCGGGAAGTGGTGATTGCCAATGATGCTTTCCTGACTATTTCCCTGCAAAACAGCCGGGCCCGTATAAAGGATGTAGTGGTAGTAGGATATGGTGTACAGAAGAAAGTAAACCTTACGGGGGCAGTCAGCCAGATTGATGCCAGCGTAATCGAAAGCAGGCCGGTAGCCAATGTTGGCCAGGCCTTGCAGGGCGCTATTCCCAACCTGAACGTAAACTTTGGCGATGGCCGCCCGGGTGGTACCGCTACCCTGAACATCCGTGGTTTTACCTCTATTTCCGGTGGTGCTCCGCTGGTGCTGATAGATGGTATCCCTGGTGATATTAATACCGTAAACCCACGCGATATCGAGTCCATTTCGGTGCTGAAAGATGCGTCGTCGGCGGCGATATACGGCGCCCGTGGCGCTTTTGGTGTAATATTACTGACTACTAAAAAAGGAAAGTCAGGCAAAATGCAGATCAGCTATGGTACCAACTATGGCTGGGCAAATCCTACTACACGCACCGATTTTGTTACCAGCGGCTACGACGCCGCTATATTGAATGATGATGCGTTTAAAATCACCCTGGGAAAAACATATACCGGGTATACAGATGAGGATTATGCCGAGCTGCTGAAAAGAAAAACCGATCCCACGCTGCCTTCGGTAGTGATACAGAACCGAAAAGGGAAGGATATGTATATCTATTATGGTAACACGGATTGGTGGCATACCATGTTCCGCGACCAGATGCCTTCCATGGAGCATAGCCTGAATGTAAGCGGTGGCACGGAAAAAATTAACTACATGGTGTCCGGAAGAGTATATCAGAAAAAAGGGATGATGCGGATCCAACAGGACATCTATAATTCCTATAATTTCCGCGCAAAAGTAGAAGCCCAGGTAAAACCCTGGTTAACATTAACCAGTAACACGCAGTTTAACGCTTACGACTATACGTATCCTGGAAGCGGCGTTAACAGCAACTTTGTTTCAGTTAGCGTACATGCGTTACCGTCATATGTGCCTGTAAACCCGGATGGAACGGCTACCTATCGCACAGAGCTGAATAATTATACAATCGGCGATGGTATATATGCCGACCTGCTGCATGGTAAAAGTAAGGGCGCAGTGAAACAGCATGAGCTGGTGAGCAGTATAGGAGCTGTTTTTAAAATCACCCCGGATCTTAATATCAATGCCAACTATACCTTAACGGTAGTAGATGGAAACAGCTATCACCGGCAAACAGCAGCGCCCTGGTCTATTTTCCCAGGTATCGTCAGCTTTGTAAACAACGATGAGTTGTGGCAGCAGAACGATAGCCGGCAGGTACACGTGGTGAACCTGTACGGTAACTACAGCAAACATTTCGGTAAACATGCCCTTAACCTGACTGCCGGCGTAAACCAGGAACTGCAGCGTTATAAGATGCTGTATGCTGCACGGAAGGACTTATTATCTGAAGACCTGAACGAAGTAGCGCTTGGCAGCGGCGATGCAACAGTAAACAGCAACAGCCAGGAACTGGCCCTGCTGGGTACTTTCGGAAGAGCGGCGTATAGCTACGCCGATAAATACCTGGTGGAGTTTAACGGCCGTTACGATGGTTCTTCCCGTTTCCCTTCCAACCGTCGTTTTGGCTTTTTCCCTTCCGTATCTGCCGGCTGGAGAATGAGCGAAGAAGCTTTTTTTGCCCCGGTGAAGAAAGTGATCAACGATATTAAATGGCGCGCTTCCTATGGAGCATTGGGTAACCAGGATGTACGGGATAACTACTATCCTTATATTCCTATTATGGGAATGGGAACCATTGGCTATATCACAGAAGGCAAGCGTACGCAATATGTAAGTTTACCCGGACCTATTTCCCCGGATCTTACCTGGGAAAAAGTGAACTCCACCAATTTTGGGGTAGACATGAGTTTCCTGCGTAACCGGTTTAATGTTACGTTCGACTGGTACGTACGTAATACCAATGATATGCTGACAAAGGGAATGACCCTGCCTGCCGTTTTTGGCGCTGGTGAACCAAAGCAGAACGCCGCTAATCTGCGCTCCAAAGGATGGGAAATAAATATGGACTGGCGCAACACCCTGGTGGTAGCAGGCAAGCCGTTTAACTATAATGTTGGTTTTAGTGTGGGTGATTTTAAGGCGGAAATTACAAAGTTTGATAATCCGAACAAGATATTGAGTGATTATTATCCCGGGCAGCAACTGGGCAATATCTGGGGGTATAGTATAGACGGTTATTTTGGATCGGATAAAGAAGCAGCAGACTGGAAGGTAGACCAGACGCAGGTGGGCAATAATATCTTTTCTGCGCCGGGTGAGTGGGGAAAGCTTCGTGCCGGTGACCTTAAGTTCAGGGACCTGAATGGTGATGGTGTGATCAGTAAAGGAAAAAATACGCTGGCGGATCATGGAGATCAGAAAATAATCGGTAATTCTCTGCCCAGGTATACGTTTGGCATCAGGGGAGGAGCGGACTGGCATGGCATCGATTTTAGCTTCTTCTTCCAGGGAGTAGGTCGCCAGAACTGGTACCCCGGTAACAATGCTGACAAATTCTGGGGGCCTTTTTCCCGTCCTTATATGTCTTTTATTCCAAAGGATTTTGCAGAGAAGTTATGGAGTCCTGAAAACCCGAATTCTTATTTCCCAAGGCTGAGAGGATACATTGCACTGAACGACAACGGTTCACTGAAGGAAAACAATGACAGGTACCTGCAGGACCTGGCCTACATCCGTTTGAAAAGCCTGATCATTGGCTATTCCCTGCCGGAGTCGCTGATGAAGCGGGTGAAGCTTACCCGTTGCCGCATTTATTTCAGCGGTGAAAACCTGCTCACTTTCAGCAAGCTGCAAAGCAAATACCTGGATCCGGAGCAGTTATCCAGCGATCCTAACCTGGTAAGAACCGATGCGAACGGCCGCGTATATCCTTTTAGCAAAACGTTTGCGGCAGGACTGGATATCACTTTTTAATTTGTAAAAGCAAAGACGATGAAAAAGATCAATATACTTATCATATGCCTGCTGGTTGTGGGGATGAGCGCCTGTAATAAATTTATGGACAGAGAGCCGCTGGCGAAAATTTCTCCCGAAAACTTTTTTAAAACAGAAAAGGATCTGAAACTATATATTAACTCCATGTACACCATGGTGCCAGATGCAGAAACGATTTACAACGAAGACATGGATAACGTTGTAAAATCGAGTGTATCCGAATTCCTGACCGGCAAGCGACAGATCCCTGTAACCGGCGGGGGCTGGAGCTGGTCAGAATTAAGAAAGATCAATTATTTTCTGATCAACTGCAATAAGGTATTGCCCTATGCTACCACAAGGAAATATATCGGCGCCGCAAAGTTTTTCCGTGCCTGGTTTTATTTTGAGATGGTAAAAAAATTCGGAGATGTGCCATGGTATAATACGCCGCTGGATGTTACGGATGATGCGTTGCTGCATAAAGCGAGAGATCCCCGTAAAGTGATAATGGATTCTGTGATGGCCGATATCGATTCTGCCATTGTATCGCTGGATGCTGTTAAAAATAATGAGCTGATCACCAAATGGACGGCACTCGCGTTGAAATCGCGTATCTGTTTGTACGAAGGTACTTTTAGAAAATACCATAAGGAATCCATTTTCAATTTACCCGATGAGAATAAATTTCTGCAGGCTGCTGCGGATGCATCGGCTCAGCTGATGGCAGGCGGTCAGTATCGCATTTATACAAGTACTGCAGCGAATGCTTACCGGGAGCTGTTTTCGGTAAAGACCGCGAACGCAGATGAAATTATTTTGAGCAGGAAATACAGTGCAGGGTTACAGCTGTATCATAACGCTAACTACTATACGATTACGGCGTCTTACGGACAACCCGGACTGGAAAAGAGTTTTGTAAACAGCTACCTGATGAAAGATGGAAGCCGGTTTACCGACAAGCCTGGCTTTGATAAAATACAGTTTTATGCAGAGTGCCAGGATCGTGATCCCAGACTGGCGCAAACCATCCGTACGCCAGGTTACACGCGTATCGGCAATACCAATAAACTGGTTCCTGATTTCGGAGCGGCGGTAACAGGATATCAGCTGATTAAATACGTAACGGATGAAACCCAGGACTCTTATGTGAAAAATGATAACGATATGCCGGTATTCCGCTATGCAGAAGTATTGCTGAACTATGCGGAAGCAAAAGCTGAGCTGGGGCAGCTGAGCCAGGGCGATATAGACCAGTCAGTTAAGCTGTTGCGCGACCGCGTAGGGATGCCCAACCTGAACGTGGCGGCATCCAATGCAAATCCTGATCCTTATGAAGCGGCACGGTACAGTGCTAAAAATATCAGCGGCGTAATCCTGGAAATCCGCCGGGAACGCCGTATAGAGCTGGTAATTGAAAACTTCCGCTGGAGTGATATCTGCAGATGGAAAGAAGGCACTATGCTGACTCGTCCGTTCAAAGGGATGTATTTTCCGGGCCTTGGTTCTTATGATCTCGATAATGATGGGAAAACAGATGTGGTGATCTATGAAGGTACTAAACCCTCTGGTCCTAAAGGTCCTGCCTATCTGAAGCTGGGTACGGAAATAGATCTGGAAAATGGTACCTCTGGCGGATCGGTGATGGTGAACCGCAATATTGCCAAAGGCTTTAATGAAAACAGGGATTACCTTTATCCCGTGCCTATACAGGAGCGGACGTTGAATCCTAATCTCACCCAAAATCCTAACTGGAACGACGGGTTGTAAAGAATACAATCGTGGTCTGAAGACGATAACATCTTCGGGCCACGATTTATTTTAAATTTTTCCGCCCATATTCCTGATAATCGTTTCCAGGAAATTAATGGTAGCCATGTACTCTTCCGGCGTAGTACCACTCAATATTTTCTGATGGTTCTCATCCTGTAAGGCCGCAATATCTGCGTAAGCTCTTTTACCTGTTTCAGTAAAAGAATATATATCCCCTTCGTGCTGCACCCAGTTACGGTTGCACAGTGAGTGTAATATCTCTTCCAGTTCAGCTTCTGATAAAAACCTGTTTACCTGGTGATAATATAGTGTCTTGCTTATTTTTTCGTGTTTATCGATATTTTTCAGCACCTGCCAGTGAAACCTGTTGATACCATGTGCTTCAAAGGTGGTGTTGGTAAAATGGGTGATAAGGCTGTCGGCTTCTTTTAAGTACCAGCCTATGGGTAGTTTGTTGGCAATATCTGATGACATAAAATTGATTTTAATCTTTAAGAGGAGTAGTTATTTCAATCATAATCTGATCGAAATGGAGGTAAAAACCGAAGGTTTTCCGCATGGGCTGAGGAGCCTGTTCCAGTGAAACTCCGCCGGCCTGTAAGCGTTGATACATGTTGTTTACAGCATCTTTGTTTTCCAGGTAAAAGCCGATATGGAAAGCATCCGGGTAGTTATGGTTACCGTGATCGTTAAATCGCTGGTTCATCAATACAAGCAGGAAGTCGTCCGGGCCTGTTAAAACCGACAGGCTGTCGTTGGGCTTTGGGTCAGTATTACGGAAATCGAAATAGGTTTCAAAAAAGGTACGTGTTGCAGGTACATCTTTTACGCTGAGGTTCAGGTGATTGAGTTGCATAATGGGTATAATTAATAAATGAATGTTCGCTCTTTTAAATGCAAATATAATCGAATGATCGTTCTTTTTAAATTTTTTTTCGGGAGAAGGCAAAAAAATAGCGCTTTTTTGCCTGGAACCGTGAAAGAGGGCCGTGGTGGTTAACTACTGCTTTTTCTTTGTCGCCGGTTTCTTGGGTGCTTGCTCATAGTCTTCTGCCGACTTAGGCTGGGTCATAATTTTTTTCTTTTGATCCAGCGGTTGGGGAGTAGGGGCGCCTTTACCCATAGGAATGGCATCGTGGAAAATCTTATTAACATGCATCCATTTGCCGGCCTGCCATTTAAAGCCTTCGTAATCCATATCGGATACGTAGGTAAATTTTTTCATCGGCTCATTGGTTTCTGAAATAAGATGATCGTATACGATCATGTCCAGTTCCTTATTATAGTTGAGGGTAGCGGTACTTTCCTTTTTATACTCAATGATAAAGCGGTTTCGTGTAGGCTTGGGCGTACTATCTTCAGCAAAGCTAAAGAACGGCCCGCCAAATACAGGAGCCCCGTTTTTAAAAGTGAGCATCTCCACTATTTTCTTCTGGCTGCGCGGGTTATTGGCATCCCAGCCAAAGAGGGTATAAAATTCCTGGTTAAAATAATGACGGTGTATAATATTATAATACAGGCATCCCATCCAGGATTTGTTGTCGCTGATGGTGTCCGGATTGGTAATATAATCAGAGGCATCAAAAAGCGGGAACAGCTTTAGTTGCCCATCGGCGGTATTCATTTGTATGGCCCCAAAATGCCGGTAAAAGCCATTTTCACGTTCCAGTGCCCAGGTAAAGATGCGGAAGGCACTGTCCTGCGGATATTGGATAGCAATTGTCTTAAGTGAATCGAATGGAAAACGGAACGAATACTTTGTTTTCAGCGCGCGCACCAGCATGGGTATAAACGCATCCTTGGCACGTTCCCGACCATCGTCGCCTTTACCGCTGAATATGTCTTCACTGAGTACTTGCAGGGTATCCTGGTCGTGTTTCAGCTGTTTAAGGCCGGCAGCATCCGGTTGCTGCGCGTAGGTCAGAAAACAGGCGAGGAGCAGTAAAAGTGACAGTAATGATTTTTTTGCCATATCTATTATACGGTTCCGGATAAAAATTATTGTATTGCCTCTGCAAACTGCAACAGGTTTTGATAACGCTGATCGATAAGTGGGTGAGGAAAAGGTGTTTCCGGGCGGGTAGACGGAATAAATACTGTTTTCATACCCAATGTTTTTCCAAACTGCATATCGCCTAAAGTGTTTCCTACCATCACCGCATTTGAAAAATCAATTTCCGGGAAATCCTGTTTGGCTTGTAAGCCCATTCCTGTAGCGGGTTTGCGGCATGGGCTGCTATTGTCCAGGTCAGGGCAAAAATAGATCCTGTCTATCCTGCCTCCGTGTTGTTCAATCTGTTGCAGCATCTGCGCATGTATTTCCTGCAATCCCTCCAGGCTGAGCAATCCGCGACCAATGCAACGTTGATTGGTGACCATCAGAATGTGGTCGAAATGTTTGGCCAGCAATGGCATAGCAGCTAATACGCCTTCACTGAAATGAAACATATCCGGACGAAGCACATACCCATTGGGGATTTCGTCGTTCACCACACCATCCCGGTCGAGAAATAAAATCATGATTATGCAGTTAGCTTTAAGCCGTTTGTGGTTATGCTGGTCAAAGGGAAGATTTGGGCGGCTATTGAGCGGTTAGTCGCTGTTTCGCTGCTTCATAGTCTTCCGGAATACCAATATCTATAAAATAAGTATCGCTGATAAAACCGTACAGCTGTCCTGCGGCGGCGCCGGGTTCCAGTACTTCTTTCTCAAAAGAAAACTTTTCAGGCAGCGACAGGCTACGCAGGAAATCGCTGCTGGTAAGGTAGATACCGCCATTGATCAGTCCTGCTTCGCGGAATTGTTTTTCGTGAAAAGCAGTGATACGCTGTTCAGCATCCAGTTCAATGCTGCCGTAGCGGTCAAATTGTTGCATAGGCTTCAGCGCCAGTGACAACGGGCTTTGACGCGCCAGGTGAAACCGGTCAAACGCGGGGAAGTCTACATCAAAGTAGGTATCGCCGTTTACGATAAATACCTCCTTGCCTTCCAATGCGGGAAGTGCGTGGATAATACCGCCACCGGTACCCAATGGTGCCGGTTCTACGGTGAAGGACACACGAAGCGGAAGCTCCATGCTGCTGCACCAGTCAATCACCTGTTCCGACAGGTAGCCCAGCGATAATATAGCATGGGTGATACCTTGTTTGTGCAGGTATTGCAGGAGATAATATAAAAAAGGATGTTTGCCCAAAGGCGCCATGCACTTGGGTTTATCTGCCACTACACTACGCAGGCGGGTACCTAAACCTCCGGCAAGTACAATACATTCGTGGGTCATGCACCAAAGAGGTTATTTTCTACGATTTCACAAATGATATGTCCTACAGTAATATGGGCTTCCTGTATACGTGGCGTATCCGTGGAAGGTATATTGATCAGGTAGTCGCTTCCTTCCTTCATTTTCCCGCCCGTGCTACCTGTCATGCTTACCACTATCATACCCTGTTCCTTTGCCACTTTAATTGCTTCCAGGATATTCACTGAATTACCGGAAGTGGAAATAGCCACCAGCACATCACCGGGACGACCTGATCCTTTGAGGATACGGGCATATACCTGGTCGTAACCATAGTCGTTGCCTACCGCTGTCATATAGGAAGAATTGCAATGCAATGCTTCTGCATACAGTGGTTGGCGGTCTTTATAAAAACGACCGGAAAATTCGGCGGCCAGGTGTTGTGCATCTGCAGCACTGCCACCGTTGCCACAAAAAAGGATTTTGTGATCTGTTTGCAGGCTGTGTGTAATGATATCTGCTACTACTCTGATCGTATTTAACAGCGGTTCATCCTGGCAAATGGCTTCTTTAACGGCCATGCTGGCCTGCAGCTTGTTGATTATGTGTTGTTTCATCCCGCAAATTTTTGATTTGGTGTAACCTTAAATACTCCACGTTTGGATACCGTGATTGGTAAAGGTATAGCGTTTTACATCACCACCAAAACCACTTAACGCATCCACTACGGCAAACCGGGTATTTTTTGGACAGTAGAAGATCATGAACCCGCCACCGCCGGCCCCCGAAATCTTACCACCGCTGGCGCCGGCATTGCGGGCAGCGTTGTATATTTCATCCAGCTGGGGATTGGTGATGCCTTCGGCCATTTTCTTTTTATACTCAAAACCGTAGTTCAGGATCTCACCAATTTTATCGATGGTACCACGCAACAATGCTTCCTTCATCATCACTGCCTGTTCTTTCAGGTGGTGCATGGCTTCAATGGAGGCATCTTTTTTATCGGTTACATTTTTTTGTTGTTCGGAGATGATGGACGATGACAGGCGGCTGGTAGATGTATAAAACAGTACCAGGTTGTTTTCCAGTTCATGCAGGTTTATTTCCTTGATACGGAGTGGATTTACGATCACTTTATCGCCTTTGTAAAACTCCATGAAATTTACACCGCCAAAGGTGGCCGCGTACTGATCCTGCTTGCCACCGGCCTGTTGCAAGTCTTCCCGCTCAATCGAATACGCCAGGTGTGCCATATCATATTCTCCCAGCGGCAATTTCAGCCATTCGGCGAAAGCGCCGAGCACTGCTACCACTAAGGTGGAAGAGGTGCCAAGTCCCGATCCGGCAGGCGCATCCACAAAAGTGGTGAGCTTAAAACCGGTGGAGGGTAACAGTCCATAGTCTTTCTGTACCCTGTTGATCACGCCTTTGAGGATATCCAGTTTGCCATCTAACGGCAAAGGATATACGGCATCATAAGTAGCGGTTTCTCTTCTGTCGGCGCAATCAAAAACAACCTGCCCGGAAGTGAGTGGTTCTATGGATGCGCGGGCATATAAAGAGATGGTAGCATTGAGAATGGCGCCACCGTATAAATCCGAATATGGACTTACATCGGTACCACCACCGGCAAGGCCTATACGTAAAGGTGCTTTGCTTCTGTAAATCATGCTAGCTGTTAGCTTTAGCTGTTAGAAATTAGTTTAGCTGTTTGTTGACCGGCGGTTACCATATTTGGTAAAAGCCAGGCATTGATAGCTAAATGCTTGCCAATGTATGAATTTCTTTTGCGAGCCGGCTCCAGGAGTATTGTAATTTCTCTTTACGCAGTGCTGCCACCATATCTGCCTCGCGATTGTCCACAAAATATTTTTCAATGGCGGCGGCAATAGCGGCGGGGTCTGGCTCGGCCTGGAATCCTACTACACCATCGGGTACCATCTCCACGAGGCCACCCACATTGGTGACTACCATTGGCTTTTCGAAGTGATAGGCAATCTGGGAAATGCCGCTCTGAGTGGCGCTTTTATAAGGTTGCACTACGAGGTCGGCCGCGCAGAAATAATTTTTAACGGCTTCGTTGGGAATAAAATCGGTGTGCATCAGCACACGATCGCCCAGTTGTAGCTTGTTCAGCAGTTCCAGGTAAGGTGCTGCATCTTCATAATATTCACCGGCCACAATAGCATGAACATCCAGTTTTTTCAGGCGTTCGTCGGCCATGGCCTGCAGCAGCAGGTCGAGGCCCTTGTATTGCCGGATAAAACCAAAAAACAGGATATAGCGTTTGCCGGGTTGCAATTTTAGCTGCGTGCGGGCTTCTTCCTTGCTGATCAGCGGTCCGTAGTTATCGTAAATAGGATGCGGAATGAGCGAGGCTTTTTTCACCGGTTCAAATGCCCGCAGGTCGTTGAGTACCGATTGGCTCATGGCCACGAAAGCATCTACCGGTTTCAGGAAATATTTGGTGAATGCCACATCGCCGGGGCGCTTTTCATGTGGCACTACGTTGTCCAGTACGGCGATTACTTTTGTATGTTTTCGTTTTCCCAGCCGGAGCAGACTGCCGAGGGCCGGGCCCATAATAGGCAACCAGTATTTGGTGATGATGATATCCGGGTTCATTTTCCGGATCCTGCGACCAACCATCAGCCAGTTCAGGGGATTCACGGAATTGATCAGGCGGGTAATCCGGAGATGTTTCGGCGCCGGATCAGTAGAGAACTGGCTTTTACCCGGGAAGAAGAACTTCGGATACTGCACGGTAAACGTCCATATTTCTACGTCGTCGGTTTGTTGCAGTTCTTCCGCCAGTCGCTCGTTATAAGCAGCCAGCCCACCCCGGAAAGGGTAGGCTGTACCTAAAATAAGTATTTTCTTTTTGTTAGCCATAGTTACAAATTACGAATAGTGAATTACAGGATTAAAGCCGGCGATCAGGAAGATTCGCCAGTTGTAAATCGTCATCCGTAACAGGAGAGGAGTGATCCATACGTTCTTCCACGAGATAGGAATTACGTTCGGTCGCATTGCGTGTTACCAGCTCGCCGATAAAGCCGGTCAGGAACAGCTGGGAACCAATGATCATGCACAGCAGCCCGAGGTAAAACAGGGGTCTGTCGGTCATGTTTACCTTATCGAAAAATATTTTTGCGATGGCCATGTACAGCGCAATCACAAAACCTATAAAGAACGAGAGGGAACCCAATGCGCCAAACAGGTGCATGGGGCGTTTACCAAACTTACCGATAAACATGATGGTGGCCAGGTCGAGGAAACCGTTGATAAAACGTTCCAGTCCGAATTTGGTGACGCCGTATTTACGGGCGCGGTGTTCCACCACTTTTTCACCGATTTTGCGGAACCCGTTCCATTTTGCGATTACAGGAATATAGCGGTGCATTTCACCGTATACTTCTATCGATTTTATCACTTTTTTACGATAGGATTTTAAACCGCAGTTCATATCATGCAGCTTTACGCCACTCATGCGGGTGGTGGTAAAGTTGTATAATTTTGAAGGGAGATTTTTGGTAAAAGCATTATCGTAACGTTTCTTTTTCCAGCCGCTCACCAGGTCATAACCATCTTCCATAATCATGCGGTATAGTTCAGGGATTTCATCCGGACTATCCTGCAGGTCGGCATCCATTGTTATCACTACATCGCCCTGTGCTGCGTTGAAGCCTTCATTGAGGGCCGCAGATTTACCATAGTTGCGCTGGAACTTAATACCCTTGATATGAGGATTCTGCGCAGCCAGTTGCTGTATTACGCCCCAGGAGTCGTCGGTGCTGCCATCGTCTATCATCCATACCTCGTAGGTAAAATGATGGGCGTCCATCACCCTTTCGATCCATGCGGCGAGTTCAGGTAACGATTCTTCTTCGTTTTTTAAAGGAACGATTACGGATATGTTCATCTTAATAGAATAGTATTATATATGCTGCCCTTCGGCCGGTTTTTTACGTATAATCAACGAAATAATCGCTGCCACTGCAAAATAGAAAATGATGCCTTTCAGAAAATCCATGAACGACTTCGCAAAACCAACGTTGAAGTCTGTTTTGGCCAGTTCATCGAGCTGTTTATCGATTTCTTCCTGCGGTGCTTTAAACTTATGCATCCATTTCTCGGTAGATTCCAGCAGGTTTTGCTTTAAGGCATCCACCAGCGTTGGATCTATATACTTATACAGCACAAACTGGTATATAGTAATAATGGCAGTTCCTATAATAAACGTAGTAAATACCGGTTGTAGTGCCTGTTTAAAGCTGATATATCCGCCCAGTTGTTTCTTTCTTTCCTTTCCCGCCAGTATTGCTATCACGATAAATACAGCCAGCTGTATCACGCTATTCCACCAGGAAAACAATATGGAAGGGCCGGCTATATATGTCAGTACATTTAAAAATACTAATATAATACCGCCTACTATACCCCATTTTATACCAGGGTTAGAACTTTGCTGCATAATAGGTTAATTATTAATATGAAAAACGGGTCCATTCACAGTGGCATGTACTTTACCCTTCAGCTGCTCGCCAATATACGCTGAATTTTTGGACCGGGAAGCGATGTGAGCGGAAGTGAACTGCCAGCTGGTTTCCGGGTCAAAAACGGTAAGATTGGCTACTGCGCCTTCCTGCAGTACAGGTTGAGGCAAACCAAATATTTTACGCGGGTGTATGGTGAGCATATTAATCAGCTGTTCCAGTGACAGCTGCGGAAGGTATTGCCTGATAACGCCGAAAGTGCTTTCCAGTCCTATCATACCATTCCTGGCATATTCAAATTCTACCTGTTTGGCGTCCCAGTCCTGCGGCAGGTGATGGGTGGCGATACAGTCGATGGTACCGTGTAATACGGCCTCCTGTAATGCTTTCACGTCGTCGGCAGTGCGCAGCGGCGGATTTACTTTCAGATGAGTATCGTAGTTAACCAGTTGCGCATCAGAGAGCGAGAGGTGGTAAGGCGTTACAGAGCAGGTTACTTTTATACCGTCAGCTTTAGCTGCTGCAATCAGTTCTACTGATTTGCGGGTGCTGACGCCGGTGAAGTGAATACGGGAATCGGTGTATTTGGCGAGTTCAATATCACGTTGTATGATCAGCTCTTCAGCCAGGGCCGGTTTGCCGGGCATGCCCAGCTGGGTGGAGTAGATGCCTTCATTCATAAGCCCGTGTGCGGAAATGCTCTGGTCGTCGGGCAGCTGTATCAGCGTGCCGTCGAAGGCTTTGATGTACTGCAGGGCTTTGAGCATGAGTCCGGGCGACTGTAATGGTTTGATCCCGTCAGAAAACGCTACGGCTCCTGCCTGCTGCATTTCATACATTTCAGCAAGACCAGCACCCTCGAGGTTTTTGGTGGCTGCGCCAATTGGCAGAATTGTAGCTGCCGAATGACGTGATCTGCTCAATACGTATTCGATTTGCGGTTTGGTGTGCAGGGCGGGCTGGGTGTTAGGAACTATCATCACCGTGGTGTAACCACCGGTAGCTGCAGCCCTGATGCCGCTTTGCAGATCCTCTTTATGTTCCTGGCCCGGGTCGCAGAAATGTGCAAACACATCCATCCATCCGGCGGAAACATGCAGGTTGTTACCTGAAATGACCGTTGCGCGGGCATCTTCCAGGTGATCAGCCACCTGCTGAATGATACCGTTCTGAATAGAAATGTCTTTTTGCTGCCCGTGCAAGGGGGAGGAAGGTGCTATAATCTTTACGTTCTTGAGTAATATGTGCATGCTTTACGTTCTATACCTGTCCGAAAATACAGGGGCAAATGTAACATAAAACAGTTAATTGATGAAGCCGGACCCTTACTTTTAGCGTGGCCGTTCAGGTTGGTATGATAATTGAAAATGCAGGGTAGCAGATCAAAATAACTACTGATGATTGAATATCTTACTAACCTCGTAGCCCGGATATGCGACCGCTCGGATCAATTGCACAACGGCCAGACAACCAGCTGGCAGGCACTTCGCGAAGCGGAACAACTAGCTAATCACTCATATATTCCCCTGCTCTACCAGTATATTGATCAGGAGCCGGACAAAGACAAGCGCCGCGCCGCCATTTTTATTATCACCCAACTTTCCAGGAATACAAATGATCCGGATGTGATCCGTTTCCTGCTGGACCGCCTGAAAATGGAACAGGACGCTGATATGATTACCGCCATCCAACAGGACCTGGAACGGGGACTGGCTATTCCGGGATATATTAACCTGGAACCGCTGTTTAACAACACCTTATCCGTTAATAATAATATACGCCGCTCCGCCTTGCTGGCGCTCAAGGGTACCAACAGCCCGGCGGTGGAAGACTGGGCGCTCTCCCTGTTGAAACGTACCAATAACGAGTACGATATCTACTATATCACCCTGTTATTGCATAAAGTAGGTACACAAAAGAGTGTGCCCGCCTTACGCAGACTCCTGGAATATCACCGGCAGGATGTTAAAAGTCTTGCTTTCGCCGCCATGGCAGATATTGAAAAAGAGAAAGAAGCCATGTTTTACATGCGCTACCTCCTCCGTGGCCAACTGAAGTTTGAAGCCATGGAAGCCATTTATAAATATGCAGATGAGAATGCCATACAGGCGGTTACCGACCGTATTACCGAGCTGTTATCCAAAAGGCGCAGTAATGCGAGGATGACTATAGAAACCGTAAAAAATGGCTTTACAGACCTGATGCTGGGCATGGAATTTCTTTTCAGGTTCCGTACCGTTAAGTCAGATATCAGGAAAACTTTTTCCTGGATTACAGAAAAAAGAGCTGATTACCTGTTGCCCGAGGAAAAGGAATGGGTGAGGAGACATTTGACGCCAGCTGTTAACCATTAGTTGTCTTTATCAGGATTAAACTGATTTTGATGATTTTCAGGATTTTATTTTTTAATCAAAAAAAATTATAAAAAATCCTGAAAATCATCAAAATCAGTTTAATCCTGATAAAGACAACCTCCGCTGCAATTTGCTGAAAGATGGCTCGCTTTCAGTAAATTCACGCCCAAAAAAAGAGATGAAGAAAGCTTTCCTATTGCTTTTGACAGGATGGATGATGAATGGAGGGGCTGTAATGGCTCAGCAGCGCCAGTTTACCATGGCGGAAGCAACCAATGGACTTCGCCAGCAACTGGCGCCCGAAAGATTGCGGCAATTTGAATGGATCCCCGATCAGAAAGCCTACAGCAGTGTAGTAGCTGTTAATGGCAGCTTCGCCTGGGTGAAATTTATTCCCGGCGACAATAACATCAAGGCAGATACCCTCTTGCGGGTATCAGATCTTAACCAGCAGTTATTTTCTTCCAAACCTTTGCGCGGTTTACCTCCTTTGCACTGGATATCTGCCAACAGCGCATGGTTCAGTATAGGCAACGTATTGTATAAGGGCACGCTGCAAAATGGGGTGATGCAATTCAGCAACTGGTGCGAACTCCCTGCCGCAGCAGAAAATATTACGGTGAATACACAAAGCGGCCAGATTGCCTGGACCGAGAAAAATAATCTTTTTATCCGCACAGCAGAAAACCAGGTAACAGCAGTTACCAACGATAGCGATGAAAATATCGTAAATGGTAAGAGTGTGCATCGCGAAGAATTTGGTATCGACAAAGGCATTTTCTTTTCTCCGAAAGGCGACCTGCTGGCCTTTTATCGTATGGATCAGCGCATGGTGAATGATTACCCGATCATTGACTGGTCGGTTACTCCTGCACACGCAAATAATATTAAATACCCCATGGCCGGTGGGAAATCACATGAAGTGACGCTGGGTGTTTATCAGCCATCTACCAAAAAAACAATTTTCCTGAAAACAGAAGGTCCCGCAGATCATTACCTGACCAGCGTTACCTGGGCGCCCGATCAGCAGTCGGTTTATGTGGCACTGCTCAATCGCGAACAAAATTATTTGTCGCTCAATCAGTACAGCGTTGCTACCGGTGAAAAGATGAAAACACTTTTCGAAGAAACCGATACCAAATATGTACATCCTACACATCCGCTTTACTTTGTACCTGGCAAAACAGACCAGTTCATCTGGATGAGCGAGCGTAGCGGTTACCGGCATTTATATCTCTATAACACCCAGGGACAATTATTAAAACAAATCACCGGCGGCAATTGGGTGGTAAATGAACTCGTGGGCATTAACGGACAAAAGAATGAAGTGATTTTTACTTCTTCCGAAGAAAGCCCGATGGAAAAACATATTTATGCTGTAAACTATGCCAGGAAGCAGCAGCAGCTGCCGCGCGTGCGACTGGATAAAGCTGCCGGCTGGCATGATGCGCAGTTAAGCAGTGATGCAGGATATTTGCTGGATACCTACAGTTCGTCCACCACGCCATATGTAGCCCGTGTAACGGCAACCTCCGGTAAATGGGAGCAGGCCATTGTTACCGCTGCTGATCCACTGAAAGATTTTCAACGGCCACAGGTAAAGCAGGTAACGCTGAAAGCTGATGATGGCACCCCGCTGTATGGTAAACTGATTTTGCCGGTGAATTTTGATTCAACTAAAACCTACCCGGTAATTGTATACCTGTACAATGGTCCCAATGTACAGTTGATCCGCAACACCTACCCCTACAGCGGCAATCTCTGGTATGAATACATGGCGCAACATGGCTATATTATTTTTACAATGGATGGTCGTGGCAGCGATAACCGGGGGATGGCATTTGAGCAGGCTACCTTCCGGCAACTGGGTACCGTAGAAATGAATGATCAACTGCAGGGTGTGGCTTATCTGAAATCCTTACCATATGTTAACCAGCAGAAGATGGGCGTGCATGGCTGGAGTTTCGGCGGCTTTATGACTACCTCCCTGATGTTGCGTCATCCGGGGGTATTCCAGGCAGGTGTAGCGGGTGGTCCGGTGATAGACTGGAGCATGTATGAAATCATGTATACGGAACGGTATATGGATACGCCGCAGGAAAATCCGCAGGGGTATGCCGATGCCAATCTTCTCACAAAAACAAAAAACCTGCAGGGAAGCCTGCTGCTGATTCATGGTACCAACGATGATGTGGTAGTATGGCAGCATTCTATCAATTTTATCAGGGCTTGTGTAGATAATGAAGTACAGGTCGACTATTTCGTGTATCCGGGTCATTTACACAATGTGCTGGGAAAAGACCGGGTGCACCTGATGCAGAAGATTACGGATTACTTTGACGGGAAACTGAAATAGCGGAGTTGAGCGCCTTCGGCGCTTGTCTTTGGCCAGGATTAATGTGATTAAGATGATTGTACTGATTTTATTCCTTATTTCGAAAGAAGCTTACTTGTCCTTCGAAAGTGTTCGCAAACAGGATAAAATACAGATCAGAAAAAGCTAAAATCATAATAATCATCTTAATCACATTAATCCTGGTCAAAGACAAGCGCCGAAGGCGCTCAACTCCGCCTTCTTTCAAAAAAAATCAACAATGAAGTATTTATTCCTCGCTATGGGGGTTTTGTCATTTTCGACATTGATAGCCCAGCAAAAAAAGCACAAGGTGTTATTTATTATTGCAGATGGCATACCGGCGGATGTCATTGAATCGCAGCCAACACCTCATCTGAAGCGTATTGCTAAAGAAGGTGGGTATTGCAGGGCATATGTTGGCGGTGAAAAAAACGGGTACTCACAAACGCCTACGATTTCAGCGGTAGGTTATAATAGTTTGCTGACGGGTACCTGGGTGAATAAACACAATGTATGGGATAACGATATTGCTGCGCAGAATTACTCTTATCCCAGTATTTTCCGTTTTTACAAAACGGCTTATCCGCAGGGTAAGACTGCTATATTTTCTACCTGGCTGGATAACCGGACGAAATTGGCAGGAGACGGGTTGCCTCAAACCGGTGGTTTACATATTGATTATGCCGTAGATGGCCTGGAGCATGATACGCTGCAGTTTCCGCACGACAAAGACAGCTGGTATATTCACCAGATCGATGAAACGGTAACCGCCAAAGCAGCGGAGTATGTGAAAAGCAATGCACCTGATATGACCTGGTTATATCTCGAATACAGTGACGATATGGGGCATCGTTATGGTACCGGCGCAAGGATGGATACAGCAGTGCGTATGACGGATGATATGGTGGGCAAGATATGGGACGCGATGGAATATCGCCGTCAGCATTTTAACGAAGATTGGCAGATTTATATTACCACGGATCATGGTCGTGATGCCAAAGGTGGTCATGGGCATGGCGGTCAATCGGACCGGGAACGGACTACCTGGATTGTTACCAATGCAAAAGGATTGAACAGTTATTTTAAAACTGCGCAGCCGGGCATTGTAGATATTCTGCCATCCATTGCGCGGTTTATGAATATTACTATTCCTGTTGAAAATGCGCGTGAACTGGATGGGGTACCGCTGACCGGCGCCATATCACTGGCGCAGCCTACCGCTGTTTTAGCCAATAACGAATTACAGTTGGGCTGGAAGTCGTACGATCAGAAAGGGAAAGTAAAAATATGGGTTACAACTACCAATAATTATAAAACAGGCGGGAAGGATAACTACCAATTATTAGCCGAAGTGCCAGTGTCGAAAGAAAAAGCAACAGTGAGTGTAAAAGAGCTGCCTTCGGGATTCTATAAGATTGTGCTGGAAGCGCCGTTGAATAGTGTTAACAGGTGGATAGTACAGAAATAGTGAATAATGGCATTTTATGGGCTTTACGCAAACGCTTGCGCTGATAACGCAAGCGTTTGCGTATACGGAATGTTAAAAAAATCATGTAGAATCGTTGTAGCAATTAATCAGAAAGTAGATTAAGCTCAAGAAGCAGCGAATATAGTACAGTGAACAATTTTATAGACAGCGAACAATGATGTCGAATAGCCTGTGCCACGGTTGAACACTGTGGCAAGGTTATCGATAAGCCAGTATCTCAGCGGTTATGAACCACCAGTTGTGACTCCATGATGGTGCGCTGATAATCGTTCAATGCGTGCTCTCCGTTCAGGATGGCCAGCAACATATTGGTAGCCGCCTGCCCTTGCTCATAAGGGAACTGCTCAACAGAAGCAGCAGGGGGGAACGCCGTATATCCGCTTACCGGAGTATTGGCGTAAGATACAAAAGTTATATCCTTATTTATTTCCAATTTTTGTTTTAGTGCATATTGTACGGCATCCATGGCTACATAGTCGTTGAAAGTAACGATGGCGGTCACTTTTCTTTTGAGCGACAGCAGGTATTGCATCGCTTCTTCTGTGCCGGCATTGGTAAGATCTGCGTTAACGATTAGTTTAGGGTCGTATTTCAGGCGGTGTTTATGCAGCGCCCTGCTATATCCTGCGGCGCGTTCCTTGCTGGCTACCATGGTTTCCGGGCCGTTGATCATCCCTATTACGCGGTGGCCTTGTTTTAGCAGGAAGTCGACCGCCTGTACGGTTCCGGATTCCAGGTTACAGGAAACTGCGTGCATATCAGGCAGATCGGGAATACGATCGAAGAATACGACCGGTATGCGTGCCTGTTGCAGCATTTCAAAGTGCTCGTAGTTGCTTGTGTTTTTTCCGATAGAAACAATGCAGCCGTCTACCCGGTGCTGTTTCATGCTTTGGATAATTTGCTTTTCCCGGGCTTCGTCATCGTGCGATTGGCCCAGCAGTACTGTATAATTATTGCTGTAGGCGGTATCTTCAATACCGCTGATGGCGCTGGCAAAAAATGCTTCTGACAACTCCGGCAACAGGATGCCGATGGTAAAGGTTTTACCTTGTTGGAAATAGATAGCTGTCTGGTTGCGTTCATAATTCAATTCAGCCGCCAGCTCTTTCACCCTGGCTTTGGTTCTTAAACCTATACTATGATGATCATGTAACGCCCTTGATACCGTGGATACAGAGATATTCAGCCTTTTTGCAATTTCCTTTATTGTTGGTTGACCCGAAGAAACCACCTTTCTCATACATTTCAGCAATTAATAGAAAATAGATATAGCAAGTACTCTGCGGACAAGTTACTTAGATATTATAAAACATTAACTTTTTTTTATGAATAAAGGTTCGTTAACAGGCCCGTATTATTTTTCATCGCTTTCCTTATCAGGTTTTCATGGTTCTGATACCCTTCTAACGAACAGAGCAGGGCTTCGGCCTGCTATTTGCTATAAAGCGGGTATCTCCATTGTATCCCTAAATAATCATATATACTTATTTGTTAGATTATTAAAATATAACATTTTTATGAGAGTAGCACAATTAGCCTTGCCGGTAGCTTTGGTAACCATTTTTGCATCCTGTTCCGCACCCCGTAAATTAAGGGAGTCACAGGCCAGGAATGCGCAATTGGATAGTCTTTACAGAACTACATACGGCAAGCTGAGAACCTGCGAGGAAGATGCCGCCCGCGCTACCGCAGCTTACAAAGATAAAGTCACCAATCTGACAGAACAGCAACAGCAATTAAAAACCAATAACTCCCAGATGTTGGATCATCTGAAAGAGTTGTCCGTTATTTCCAGCTCACAGGCAGAAAGTATCAAAAAATCACTCGATAATATTGGTGCAAAGGACGCTTATATTAAGGATCTCCAGTCTGCTATTGCCCGCAAGGATTCACTGAACATGCAGCTGGTAATGAATCTAAAAGGCGCCATCGGTAATATGGATGATAAAGATATCAATATCAAGGTGGATAAAGGTGTAGTTTATATCGATATTTCTGATAAACTGCTGTTTAAAAGCGGTAGTTATGATATCAATGAAAGAGCAAAAGAAGTACTTGGTAAAGTTGCCAAGGTGCTGATTGCACAACCGGATATTGAGTTTATGGTAGAAGGGCATACCGATAATGTTCCTTACCGTCCTAATGTATTGCTGGACAACTGGGATCTGAGTGTGAAGAGAGCTACTTCCGTGGTACGTATTCTGCAGAACCAGTACAATATTCCACCTGCACGTATGACTGCCGCCGGTAGAGGTGAATACCTGCCAATTGCTTCCAATGATACCGCAGAGGGTAAAGCAGCGAACCGCAGAACAAGGATCGTTATACTGCCGCAGCTGGATCAGTTCTTTAAATTGCTGGAAAAACCGGCGAATTAACAAGAAGCAGAAGGCTTAAAGCATAAAGCTAAAAGCTATTGTGGCGAATGACCAGGCGGATATTATTTCCCGCTAAGATCATTCGCCACAATAGCTTTTAGCTTTATGCTTTAAGCCTTCTGCTTCTTATCTTTGCGTACTTTAAATTGTACATAATGAACGAACCTATGTTTTGTGACCCGGAATCGGGCGTTTGTGAAATACCCGGTAGCACTATTACTGCAGCTCCTGTAACCAATGGCTTGTCATCCACCGGCCAATCGCTTAAGTTGATTTATTTTACCGATCCGATCTGTTCTACCTGTTGGGGAATAGAACCGCAATGGCGCCGTTTGAAGCTGGAATATGGCCATGTGCTGGACATCAGTTATCATATGGGTGGATTATTACCTTCCTGGGATGTTTATAATTCCGGTGGCATCAGCGGACCATCAGATGTAGCACATCACTGGGATGAAGTGAGCCTGCATTATCAGATGCCGATTGATGGAAATGTATGGCTGGAAGATCCATTGCCTTCTTCTTATCCGCCTTCCATTTGGTTTATGGCGGCGCAGCAGCAGGACAAACACAAGGCGGTGATTTTTTTGCGGCGTATGCGGGAATTGTTGTTTATGGAAAAGCAGAATATCTGTAAGCCGGAACCGGTACTCAAATCAGCCGCTTTCGCAGGATTGGATGTAATACAGTTACAGGAAGATTTTGAGAGAGAAGCGCCCGCTTTGTTCAATGCTGATCTGGCCCTGGGAAAACAGTTGGGTGTACGCGGTTTTCCGTCGATCTTTTTTATCGATAATAATGGCAGATCTGAGCTGGTATATGGCGCCAAGCCTTATATAGTGTTTACCACCGCTTTGCAGAAATTGTTGCCGGAAGCCACTCCGAGGACTTATGCCAGGGGATTTGAATTGTTTTCCTATTTCCCTACGCTTACAACAAAAGAGTTTGCGGTGTTAAATGACATCTCGTTTAATGAAGCACATGTTCTATTGAATAATTATCTCAACGAAAATACAGTAATGGTAACCAGCATTGCGAATGGGCAACTCTGGACACGAGCAGCCGGACTATAATTGCGGTCTGGGTTGTGGGCCTGTTGCGGGTTTCTTCTTGCCAAAAAAGTAAGATACGCTCAGCAGGCCATAACGGGAAAGGATACTGTTTACCTGTTGTTCTATATAGGTAAAGTTTTGTATTGTTTGTAATGCCTGGTTTTCTTTGAATATGTCGTATACATATAGTTTCACCTGTAAGCTTTTGTTGGGCAAACAGGTTTTGGAGATCCAGCTGTTTACTACCACATATTGCTGTTGCTGGCTGGTGTTATTGTTGTAGGTAACAGATGCGCCGAAATTGATGTCAAAGGGAAGATAAAGATTGGCAGTAAGGGCGGTACTGTAGTAGATATAATCATAGTACTTATTTTCCTGTATAGAGTAGCCGTTACCGTTATACATCACGAAACTTAATGCTTCGAGTTCCAATAACTTTTTATAGGTCCATGAGGCGGTTATTGACTGGGTAGCGCCAAAATCGGTGGCAGTGTTTTTTACCTGGTTCACAAAGGTATTGGTGCGGTTAAAATTATAGCCCAGTGCGTAGTTGATGGTAATACCCGATTTGGAAAACCGTTTGCCGAGCGACAGGTCCTGGTTAATGCCCAATGCGCCGTTTGTATTTACCGGTTTACTGATTTGCCGTCCGGCCGAATCTGAATAGACGGACTGGGCGATGGCATTTTCAGGAAGATCGAGATTAAGGTTGGCGCCGAATGTAAGCCCCTTGATACTGAAAGAGCGGTACCCCAGGTTGGCGCTGTTATAGATGGTTGGTTTCAGATCAGGATTACCCAACTGAACATACAGCGGGTTTTTGGTTGACACTACCGGCACCAGCATCATACCGGTGTTTGGCACACGTGTTTCCCGGGAGATATTTACATTGAATGATTTATAGTTATCGATTTTATAGGAGAGGTACAGGTTAGGAGCGAGGTAATTAATTTTTTGCCGGTATTCTTTTTTTTCGGTGTAGTTGTCGCTTATAGAGCTGGTATTATTATAAGAAATTGTGAATTGTCCCTGCAGGCTTGGCTTATTGACAGATATACCGGTAGTAATGGTGTTTACGGTGTACCTGTTCTGAAAATCGTATGTAAGATCTTTATTAGCGATATCATATCCTCTTTTGATGTTGTTGAAATCAAAAGCCTGTTGATTGTTGGTGGTCAGGTTGCTGTTGTATTTGTAGGCGATGCTTAGGTAAATGAGGGGAGTGACCGGATATTGGTAACTCAGGCCGGCTGTAAATTTCCGGGTATTGGTTTGAGCTGACAGCTGTTGGTTGATGGTGTCGGCGATGTGGGATGCCGGCAGCAGGTTCAGTGTATAATTATTTTGCTGATCGCGGGTATTGTTTTGTTCAAAATTGACATTGATGTTGGAACTCCCCCATTTTTTATCAAAGAGATGTATGAAGGTAGTACCGAGGTTAATGGTACCGTTTTTCTTTGTTTCGCTACTGGTGTTGGTGCCCATGTTGATGGTGTCATTATTTTTGCCACCCAGGGAGATATATTTATTCTCCGCGCGGGGTTGATATTTTTGCATGGAGCCCATTACATCTACGGAGATGAAATTTTTCTCATCGGGCTGCATTGACAGACTGGTATAGAGGTGACTCAAAGCATTTTTTACCCGGTTTTTTGTCTGGCTGTTGTAGCGGTAGTTGCTATCAGGTAAGATATTGTCGCGTTGTTGCAGCTGGTCGTTATCATTGTTGTTTACAAAATTGATAAGATTGGCGTTGAGCTTTGTTTTTTTAGGAATGTCGAGGGAGATGTTGCCATTAGCGTTGCTGCGGATACCCTGTCCTCCGAAGTTATCCGCCCGGCTTAAATTTTCGTCTGTAGAAAAAGGTCCCCTGGAGGAGTTGACATTGTTATGGGTACCCGTCACCAATACTTGTTTATTATCTCTGAACATATTGGCGTTTGCGGACATGTTGAAGCGGTTATCAGTGCCATATCCCGCACCGGCCACGCCATTGATCCCTTTTTTCATATCTTTTTTGATGGTGATGTTGATGACTTTTTCATTTTTCCCATTTTCCAACAGTCCATCCACTCCTTTTTTATCGGCCACCTGTATTTTATCAACGAGGTTGGCCTGTAGCATTTGCGATATTTTCTTTGGGTCGCCGGAGGCATTGGGAGCGTTTTGAAATAAGGGGCGTCCATCCACATAGAGTTCTTTTATGGGGCGGCCCTGGTAGAAGAAATTGCCATCATGGTCGACAGTGAGGCCCGGGACTTTTTGGAGGAGATTCTTCAGAGAGGCATTTTCTGCCGTGGGAAAATCGCTGGCGGAAAACTCAATGGTATCTTTCCGGATGGAAAAAATGGGTCGGATCAACTTGATGCTGACCCCATTTAATTTTATCGCATTTCTTTGCAGCCCCTGCATGCCCAGCTGTATGGTTTTAGTTTTCTGGGTAACAGCAATGGGAAGGGTCACTGCATTATAGCCCATGTAGCTGATGGTTAGCATGAAGTTGCCTGTAGGGACATTGTTAACAGAAAAATTGCCTTCCTTATCAGACATGTCCTTTCCCTTCAGAATGGACTTTTCAGTTGTAAACAGGAGTATGGTGGCCCCTTCGAGCGGCTTTCTGGATTCTTTATCATAGGCCTGACCTTTAATTTCCCGTTGAGCAAATAACGAGAGATGGAGTGTTCCCAGGATAATGGTTAACGTGAGCGCGAATTTGGCCATTTCTTAGATTTGGTTAATAACTTATTTTATGCAATGATACCTCGCCAAATCCCGGGAAATGTTAATCAAACAGAAACGTTCTTGAAAAGTGAAAACAATAATCAAAAAGAGAATGATTAACGAGTCGTTTACGAACCTTTCATAGGAATGATTGTTGTATTGTCGCTTTGTTATAGTTCATTATTTTTAAATATTGAAAATCTGGATCTGATAATTTTCAGATCAAAACCACGATAGCTTATGGATACATCAACTTTGGTAAAGTCGCTAAAGGCAATGCTGTTGAAAGCCAATGCCCACGTATCTTTTGCAGATGCTGTAAAGTCGCTGCCCGCTAACCTGCGGGGAGTGGTGCCACCCGGGATGCCGTATAGCATCTGGCAGCTGGTGGAACATATCCGGATTGCCCAGTTTGATATCCTGGATTTTTCCCGTAATCCGGACTATAAGGAGATAGACTGGCCCGGTGATTACTGGCCAAAGGAGACTGCACCCGCGGATGATGCCGCCTGGAAACACAGTATTGCCCAGGTAGATAAGGATCTGCATGCTTTTATCGGGTTACTGGAAGCGCCGGGTGCAGACCTGTTTGCCCCGTTTCCTTACGGAAGCGGGCAGCATTTGTTCAGGGAAGCGGTGTTGTTACTCGACCACAACAGTTATCATATAGGGGAAATAGTAGCGCTGCGCCGTATGTTGGGCGCCTGGCATTAAAAACCATCCTGGATTTAAATACATTTCCATAAGCAATCGGTGAACCAGTGCTTCCTGTCGAAGAAGCGGGCTACCGGTTTGAATCCTGTGAGGGCTGCCAGTTGGTCTGTTTCCTCCAGGCTGTATTTTTGTGAAATCTCCATATAAAGCGCCTCGTTTTCTGCAAAAGTAACGGTGGTACTGTCGCCGATATGCACCACCTGGTCTTCCAGGCTGATAAGATAACTTTTGCAGGCGCCGGTTCCCGGATCGTATGTGGGAAAGTGTTCAAACTTGCTGGTATCAAAATCGCCTCCGAGTTCGCGGTTGATGCGATGGAGCAGGTTAAAGTTGAAAGCCCTTGTTATACCGGTGGCATCATTATAGGCATTCAAAATTACCTGTGGATGTTTTTTAAGATCAAATCCTGTCAGCAGCAGATCTCCCGGCTGCAGGTATTGCCGTAGTTGCTGGCAGAAATTCCTGGCAGCAGGAACATTGAAATTCCCAATATTGGCGCCCATAAATAATATTACCTTTTTACGACTGGTAAGCTGGTTGGCCTGTTGCAGCGCCTGGAAATATTCGCCGTTCAATCCCTGCAATTGTAGTCCCGGTAATTGTTTTGGCAAATTTTTCTGTAGCTGATTAATAACGTTGACGGATATGTCTATCGGAAAATACGTATAGTCCACCCCGTTATCCAGCAATTGTTTCAGCAGGTGAATGGACTTGGTGGCATCGCCGGCGCCGAGTTCCACGAGATCAAATGAGCCGGCGTATAGTTGTAACGCCTGTGCTATTTGCGGGGATTGGCTGCTGAGAATTTCCATCTCGCATCCGGTGAGATAGTATTCATGGCATTGCATGATTTGCTGGAAGAGTACATCTCCTGCTGCATCATAAAAATATTTCGGGTCCAGGTATTTCTGCGGAGCAGTAAGGCCCTGCACCACATCGTGGTAAAATGTGCTGGTAGCTGGTTTGCGTTTGCAGGGAGCAAACGCCGTTGGAATTACAGTCATAAATATTTTTTGATGTACAATAGTTGAATCTTTCCGGCAACAGATATACCGTTTAAAAAAACCGGATCATTTCATAACGCTTGCTCAATCATCTTGCCAATCTTATCCCGGTGAATTGCCATCTCAGGGAAGGGTGGAAGAAGTTGCGGTAGGTAATACGGCTGTGATTGGGAGATGTTACTTCTGAACCACCTCGTAATACCATCTGGCTGATCATAAATTTCCCGTTGTATTCACCGATAGCGCCGGGCGCTTTGGCGAATCCGGGATAGGGGAGATATGCGCTTTCCGTCCATTCCCACCGAAGGCCCCAGGATAGTAGTGGTGCCGCTGCCTCCCATTCAAATTCAGTGGGAAGTCTGCATCCTTTCCAGGCGGCATATGCGGCTGCTTCATAGTAACTGATATGTGCTACCGGTGCATCGGGCATCAGGGGCTGTAGTCCTTGCCAGGTATAATGCATCCATTGTCCTTCTATATTATACCAGTACATCGGGGAGCCTGCCTGGTTGGTTTTTACCCAATCCCATCCTTCGGCATGCCAGTAACGGAAATCCTGGTAGCCTCCGGCCTGTATAAAGTCCAGGTATTCGGTATTGGTAACCAGGGTATTGCTGATGGCGTAATTGTTCAGGTATACTTTATGCCTGCCCAGCTCATTATCAAAACAGAAGCCTTCTCCTGTAAAGCCGATATCATAAATACCTGCTTCCATATTTAACCATGAACCAGGCTGATTGTTCACCGGCGGAATATCTTTACGGGAAGGATCATAAGCCGGAAACAGGGGGTTGTGTCCCAGGATATATTTAATGTCGGTATACAGCAGTTCCTGGTGCTGTTCTTCATGATTTAATCCCAGTGTAAAAAGCGCCTGTAGTTCGGGGGAGAGTTCCGTTGTATCCAGGTAGGCCGTCATGGCGGCATCCACATGTTTGCGGTAGCGCATAATATCTTCCACTGCCGGCCTGCTCAGGTTTCCGCGGTTGGTACGTATAACCCGGGCGCCTACTGATTCATAGTAGCTGTTGAATACGTAATTGTATTGCGGATCAAATACCGTATAATCTTTAGCGTTAGGAACCAGTATAAACGTTTCGAAGAACCAGGTGGTGTGGCCGAGATGCCATTTCGGCGGACTTACATCCACAACAGGCTGCACTACATAATCTTCCGTTTTGAGAGGTGCGCAGATCTGTTCTGTTCTTCTGCGTACGGTTTCATATTCTTTTTTCAGCAACGTCATTACAGGTGGTTATTGTTTGTTCACATAATGTGTGAATGCGGAAATGCTGCTGATATGTAATTCATCTGCTGCTGTTCTCCGCATCATCAATGCGTATGTATTATTAAATCCGATGGGCTTCAGCCATTTTATTCCATATTGTTTTTGAAATCCGGCACTCACATAATCGTACACTTTTTTGCTGTCGCCGATAATGCTGTCTGTCACCTGTTGCGGTGTTTGAAGAATTACCAGCAGACCGGTGCCAGTGTATTCAGGATACATATCTATCTGGTCGTTGGTTAAAGCGTCAAACACTATTTTGGTGCCGCCTAAACCGGTTTTTGTAACTGCTGACAGGTCTGTATATCCTTCGATCAGCATTTTGTACATATTGGCCAGGATATAACCATCGCCGAATATTTTGGAACCTATACGGATGCTGCCTTTAGCGCCTGTGCCGGCCGGTTTCCATAGCTGATGTGCCACCAGGAAATCTTTCGCTACTTTCTCTGGATTTTGTTTCAGATAGTCAACACGGTAATTCAGGTCCGTCATAATGCTATCATTAATTGTACCAGACAAAAGGTTTAATGCCGGTTCCAGTTCGGGGTATTTCTGTAGTGTTTCGTTTTTTACAATAGGGGCTGCGTAGTAGGGAGGAAAGATATGTTTATCATCTTCCAGTACTACGAGATCAAAAGCTTTTACCCTGCCGTCGGTGCTGCTGCCGCTGATCACGTCCAGCTTCTTTTCCCAGGCAGCTTTGTACATGATCATGTCGCTGATCACCAGGGTACGGATGCGTAAGCCGTATACGGATTTCAGCCCCAGGTACCCGTCTTTTCTGCCCATAAACTCGGGGGTAAATCCTGCCAACATTTTGCTGTTGTAGGCATCGGGGATCAGGTAAAAAGAAGACAATGCCAGGAAGATAACGGGTAATGCGTATACCATTTTGCGGGCCTTGCGGATATTGATATGCTGCAGCAGCGATAGCAGCCAGTCGAACAGGATGGCGAGCAAGGCAGCAGGTATAGCTCCTGCCAGCATCATATTGGTATTGTTGAGGGCAATGCCGCCAAAAATGAATTCGCCAAGACCGCCGGCGGCGATATAGGCTGCCAGGGTAGCTACGCCCACATTGATAACGGTTGCGGTACGGATGCCGGCCATGATAACGGGAAGGGCTAAGGGTAGTTGTACTTTATACAGTAGTTGCCGTTTACTGAGTCCCATACCGGTAGCGGCTTCTGTGATGCTGGGATCAACACCGCTGATACCGGTAAAGGTGTTTCGTATAATGGGTAGTAATGCATAAAGGAACAGGGCCACGATGGCGGGTTTGGGTCCGATGCCCAGCAGCGGGATCATAAATCCCAGTAAGGCGATGCTGGGGATGGTTTGCATTACGCCGGCAAAACCCAGTACCAGACCGGATAGCTTTTTCCGGCGTGTGATAAGAATGCCGGCGGGTACACCGATGGCAACGGCCAATAATACGGATATAAAAGTAAGGCCGGTATGCGTGAGCGTTTGTTCCAGCAGTTTGCCGGACTGTTGTTGTACGAAATCAAATAGTGTTTCCTTTGGTTCCATGCTGTTGTGTTATTGTTTATAGGCGGCTACCGCTTCCATTAGTCCGTTACCGTCTATTATTTTTTGCGCCTGGTTGTATATAACGGTCACCGGTTGGGAAGTGATGGCATCCAATGCCTCCCAGCAGCTGTTTTCGGCACTGAGTGACACTGTATTTACAGCTGTTGCCGGTTTGTCGGGTATCCATCTCCAGAGGTCTTTTATTTTTAATGCTTTCAGCTCCAGTTGCAATCGCTGCGGATCAAGGAAGGAACGAACAAAATCATTGGCCGGATGAAATAACAGTTCCAGAGGAGCACCCAGTTGTTGTATACGGCCTTCGTTCATCAGGCAAATACGGTTGCCCAGTTCAAACGCTTCTTCCACATCATGTGTAACGAGGATAATGGTTTTGTTGTTCAGTTCATCCAGCGCTTTGAATTCCCGCCGTACGCTGATGCGGGTGAGGGGATCCAGTGCGCCGAATGGTTCGTCCATCAGCAGCGCCGGCGCATCTGCTGCCAGTGCCCGGGCCAGGCCTACGCGTTGCTGCTGGCCGCCACTAAGCTGATGAGGATATACGTTACCGTAGTCGGCGGCAGGCAAACGGAGTTTATCCATTAACGTTATGGTGCGTTCACTGATGCGGTTTTTGTCCCAGTTCAGAAGTGCCGGTACGATGCCTATGTTTTCACTGACAGTATAATGAGGAAACAGCCCGGTATTTTGTAATACATAACCAATATTGCGGCGGAGCTGCTCCGGTGGTAAGCTTTTTATTTCCTGGCCGTTTACAAAGATGTGGCCGCTATCGGGTTCCAGCAACCGGTTGATCATGCGCAGGGTAGTGGTTTTACCACAGCCGCTTGTACCCAGGAGCACGAGGGTTTCTCCGGGTTGTACTTCAAAAGAAATATCATTGACGGCTTTTTTTTCCGGGCCGAAATTTTTTGATACATGATCCAGTTTAATCATTGGTTATTTATGATGATATGGGGAAAAACTTGCTCAATCCGATGCCTATTTTTCCAGTGTCATAAAGAGGTTGTTCAACGATTCGGCGTATAGCGGATGGGCGAACACCATTTCACGCAGTTGTTTGGCGGTAATACCTCCCAGCATGGCCATTTGCAGGAGCGACATGATCTCGCCGCCTTCCGGCCCTATTACAGCTGCGCCGAGTACCTGGTCGGTATGTTCATGCACCAGCGCTTTCATAAAGCCTCTTGTTTGCCCGGTTTCAATGGCTCTGGCCACTTTATCCATACTCAGACACGCTACTTTCACCGGAATGCCTTCTTTCTTTGCTTCCTTCTCGGTGATGCCTATACGACCCAGTTGCGGATCGGTAAACATACAATAGGGCACCTGCCTGGTTTTCACGGATAAGTTAGCATTTTCAAACAGATTTTTATAGATAATGAGATGATCATTGTAAGAAATATGTGTGAATGCCGGTCCGCCTTTTACATCACCTATAGCATACACGCCGGGTTCAGTGGTTTCCAGCCGGTCGTTGGTCTGGATATATCCTTTTTCATCGGTGAGGACGTTGGTATATTGCAGTTGCAAGGCAGTTGTTTGCGGACTGCGGCCAGTTGCTACCAGTATATGCGTTGCCGTGAGTGTTTCCCTGGTGGTGCCGGTAACAATATCTACCTGGATATTTTTAGTGTTTCTGCTGACACGTTCCACCTGGGTACCGGTGTATATGAGCAGGTCTTCCGACTCAAGCATTTTCCTGATTACGGCAGCAACATCCGGATCTTCTTTGGATACCAGTTGTGTCGACGTTTCAATGATGGTAACGGCACTGCCTAAACGCTTATAGAGCTGTCCCATTTCAAGTGCAATATAGCTGCCACCAAGAATGATCAGTGACTTTGGAATCACGATTTCATCCAGGATGGTGGTGGAGGTAAGCCAGGGAACATCAGCAAGGCCGTCAATGGGCGGTATATGTGGTGTGGTGCCGGTATTGATGAAGATATGATCGGCAGTGAGCATATTTTCTTCTCCCTTATGCCCGGTTACCTTAATGGTTTTGTTGCCGGTAAAAGCGGCGGTACCCATGAAAACGGATACGCCGTTTGTATGTAATCCCTTTGCAGTTCCTTCGCGGAATTGTTCCACGATATTATTTTTCCTGGCCACCATAAAGGGCAGGTCCACCATTAAACCATGGCTGTGCACTCCCCATAGTTTGCTGTGAAAAACGGTATGCGCTACTTTTGCGCAGGCAATCATTGCTTTGGTGGGGGTACAACCGTCGTTGATACAGGTGCCACCCAGGTAGCGTTGTTCAACAAGCGCTGTTTTCCATCCTTTTTCTGCCATTTTTTTAGCCAGTGGGTTGCCACCCTGACCAGATCCGATTACTATGGCGTCAAATTTTTGCATACGGAAAGCTTTAAGGAGCGGGGCCAAAGATTATACCAATGGAATGTAACGAAAATTTGTGAATTGGGCGCCTTCGGTGCTTGTCTTTGATCAGGATTAGGCTGATTATTATGATTTTTCTGATTTTATTTCTTTATAAGAGAGATCCATACTGTATTGCCAAAAGCGCTGGCAAAAGGATAAAGACATTTTTATTGAAAAAGCTAAAATCAAAAAAATCATTATAATCAGCCTAATCAGTCTAATCCTGATCAAAGACAAGCGCCGAAGGCGCCCATTCCGCAATAATGCTTATCTTTGCGGCTTCTGCGAAAAAATATTGATTTTGGTAAAGATTGACAACATAACGCTGCCTGATTTCCCTTTGCTGCTGGCGCCTATGGAGGATGTAAGTGATCCTCCGTTCCGGGCCGTATGCAAGGATGCCGGAGCGGATCTGATGTATACGGAATTTATTTCCAGCGAAGGTTTGATCCGGGATGCGATTAAGTGCCGCAGGAAGCTGGATATTTTCGAATATGAGCGGCCTGTTGGCATTCAGATCTTCGGGGGGGATGAGGATAGTCTCGCTATGGCCGCAAAAATAGTAGACGTAACCAATCCTGATCTGCTGGATATCAACTTTGGCTGCCCGGTAAAAAAGGTAGCGGGAAGAGGTGCCGGCGCCGGGGTGTTAAAGGACCTTGACCTGATGGTGCGCCTCACTGCGGCCTGTGTAAAGGCAACAAAGCTGCCGGTAACGGTGAAAACCCGTTTGGGCTGGGACGAGGATTCTAAAAACATAGAAGAAGTAGCGGAGCGCCTGCAGGATGTGGGGATCAAGGCCCTGGCTATTCATGGCCGTACGCGCAGCCAGATGTACAAGGGCCAGGCTGACTGGGACCTGATCGGCAAAGTGAAGAATAACCCCCGGATACATATTCCCATTTTTGGTAATGGTGATATCAACAGTCCGCAAAAAGCCCTGGAATACAAAAACCGCTATGGCGTAGATGGGATTATGATTGGCAGGGCGGTAATTGGTTATCCATGGTTGTTCCGTGAAATCAAACACTACGTCAATACCGGCGAAATCATAGCAGGACCAAGCCTGGAAGAACGCATCGCGGTCAGCAAGAAGCACCTGCGTTTGTCGGTAGAATGGAAAGGCCCTGTTCAGGGTATTAACGAAATGAGGGGATGCTACGCCAACTACCTGAAAGGATTACCGGATATCAAACAATTCCGCAGCCGTTTGGTAACCCTGAAAACAGTGGAAGAAGTGGAAGCTGTGCTGGATGAAATAGCCGCCTACTACAAAGGTATTGAACTGGCCAATGCGCCCATTGAATTGATTGATTACCACCAGAACTGCCCTTTATAAGCAAGATATTTTATGATATAATAAAACTTATTATGCGTTTGTTTTGTTATATCATAAAATTTACCTGATGTTCAGATATTTCCTTATTACTACCACAGTAGTCTGCAGCCTGACCGGATTATTTTCCTGTCAGTCATCTCCCAAAGAAAAACCGGTTTCGACGGACACTACTGCAGTCCCGGAGCCTGCCGCCACTGCCAGCCAATTCGGATTTAAAGACCAGCAAGAGATAGAAAGAGTGATACTCGGTTTCTGCGAACATTTCGACAACGCCGATCTCGATAAATGCGTGGAATTTATGGACGATAGTATTCGCGGTGAGGTAGATGGTGTAAGACTGCGAGGAAAACAAAACTGGTCCGCTAAAATAGAGACCCTGGTCAAGAGCACCCAAAATTCTCATTTTCAACCCCGGCACATGATTACCAATATGCAATTTTCCCCGGGAGTAAACGATACGGTTAAAGTAAGCATGTATGCCTCCTGCTTGTGGACGGATCTTACCAATGGACAAATACAGCTGATGTCTGTAGGTTATTACAAAGGAAAGGTAGTGCGAAAGGAAGGGAAATGGTTGATTGCCGTGTTGAATTCCCTGCCGGACAGCCGCCTGGTAAAGCAGTTTTACCAGGATGTGCGGGAAGACAATGCTGCATTAAAATAGCGTAAGGTTTTATAGTGATAGAAAAAAATGGTGAAGGCTTTTGTCCTTCACCATTTTCATTTTATTTCACCAGCAGGTTATTGCTGATATTTTCAGGAACGGCCTGATAATTCTCAAACGTCAGGGATGCGGCGGCTCTGCCGGAGGAGAGTGTACGCAGCACCGTTATGTAGCCGAATAATTCGGATAATGGTACCATCGCTGTGATGGTTTGCTGCAGCCCGTCCATCTCCATGTGTTTGATCACACCGCGTCGTCTGTTCAGGTCGCCGGTTAGTACGCCGGTATATTCTTCCGGCATGGTAACAGTGACTTTCATCCACGGTTCCAGCAGTCTTGGCGCCGCTTTCGCCGCTACGTTTTTGAATCCGATAATCGCCGCGTGTTCAAAGTCCAGGGCATGCGAATCGTTGGAGTGAATTTTTCCATCCAGTAATCTCACCCGCATGGATTTCACGGGGTAGCCAGCTAGCGCGCCATTGTACATGGCCGATTCAAAGCCTTTGCTGATCGAAGGGATGAATTCTTTTGGAATCACACCACCTTTGATTTCGTTGATAAATTCCAATCCTGGCGCATCATCTTCTCTCGGTGACAATTCAAATTCAATGTCCGCAAAGTTACCGGAGCCGCCATTTTGCTTCTTATATACTTCGTGGTGGATAACGGCTTTCGTAAATATTTCCTTGTACGCAATCTGCGGTTTTCCTTTGTTTATCTCCAGGTGATATTGTGAGGCCAGCTTTTCCAGCACCACTTCCAGGTGGAGTTCTCCCATGCCTTTGAGGATCGTTTGCCCGGTAGCATTATCTACTGCCACACTGAGGGTTGGATCTTCGTCCAGCAACCTGGCGAGGGCATCGCCTAATTTGTCATTGTCTTTAGCAGACCTGGCTTCTATCGCATAACCGATCATGGGCTCAGGGAAGCTGATCTTTTCCAGCATTACCTGGTGGTCGGGGTGTGAAAGGGTATCGCCTGTTTTCACATCTTTTAAACCTACTACCGCGCCAATATCGCCGGGGCCAATTTCTTCCACCGTTTCATATTTATCGGACATGATGCGCATCAGGCGGCTGATCCTTACATTGCGGCCCGTGCGACTGTTCCACAAGGTATCCCCGCTGCGGAGTACGCCTGCGTATACGCGCACTAACGTTAACTTGCCTACGTAGTCATCCGAAATGATCTTAAAGGCAAGGGCAGCCAGTGGCGATGTTTCGCTAACGCTGATCTTCACGGTTTCTTCGGTATCAGGATCTGTAGCGTTTATAGCTCCCACATCAGAAGGGGCGGGGAGATAAGTGGCCACCGCATCGAGCAGGGGTTGTATCCCTTTATTTTTGTATGCAGCGCCTGCCAGTACCGGTACAGCTTCCATGCGGATGGTAGCACCGCGAAGGGCGGCGTAGATATCCGCCGGGTTGATGCCGGCGGGGTTAGCGGTATACTTGTTCAGTAACGACTCATCCAGCAATGATAGTTCTTCCAGCAGCCAGGTCCTGGCTTCCTGTGCGGCATCCAGTAATGCTGCCGGGATGTTTGTGGTATCATATGTTTTACCATCGGCGGTATTCCATATCAATGCTTTCATAGTGATAAGGTCTATTACACCGGTAAAGTCATCTTCCGCACCAATAGGAATTTGCACAGGCAATGCGTTGGCGTTGAGGCGTTCCCGTATTTCAGTAACCACACGCCGGAAGTCGGCGCCCTGACGGTCCATTTTATTAATGAACGCAATACGGGGAATGTTGTAATGATTGGCCTGGTGCCACACCGTTTCCGATTGGGGCTGCACACCGGAGCGTGCACAAAATACTGCGATGGTGCTATCGAGCACACGTAACGAGCGTTCTACTTCGGCGGTGAAGTCTACGTGACCGGGTGTATCAATGATATTGATCTGCCAGGTGTTATCCTGGTGTTGCCAGTAAGTAGTAATCGCCGCAGATGAAATAGTGATACCTCTTTTTTCTTCCTGTGGGTCGCTGTCCATGACAGTATTGCCTTCGTCTACATTACCCAGTTTATGTGTGAAGCCCGTGAAGTAAAGCATACGTTCTGTAAGCGTTGTTTTACCTGCGTCTACGTGAGCCATGATACCTATATTTCTAAAATCCGCTAAGCGTTTCATATGATTGCTATTTAAAAAAGGAATAAAAAAAGCCTCTCACCTGGTAATGAGAGGCCTTTGCAAACATGCAACAGGATGCCCTGCATTACCGGTCCAGCCGTGTAACTGACAATGTTTTAATAATAAATTTCCTGTTGCAGTTCATGATAATAAATTTGAGTGTTTCAAAAGTTCCGGTGTAGTGGGGGAAGCAAATAAAAAGGCCTCTTCGGATGAAGAGGCCCATGAAAAAGATTTCAGGAGTTATATATTAACCTCTCATATCCGGGATGGATCTGCCTCCCCGTCTTGAATTAAGACAATACAAGTACTTGCAATTACCGCTCTGATAACGGTAGCTGAATGCCTGTTTGCCTGATATGTGAGTATACGTGTCATACATTTTAAATTGCTCCGCAAAGATAAGATATTTAAGGGAAAAAAAACAAATGCGATGCAATTGTTGGAAGATCCATCGGGAAATTTGCATTCCGATGCGGGAGCACACTAACTTTAACTTTTAACTGTGATTCATAATAATCATATGAGTCACAGTCCCGCGAATAATTTATCTATGTCTTCCTTATCATTATAAAAATTCAGGGCAACGGTGAGTCTTCCGTTCTTATACCTGGCCATGATGTTATTTTGCACCAGTTTTGAATGTTGTTCCGGGGTGATGGCTAAACGTTGAATGGCGGAACGGTGTGCCGGTGCAAAGTCGGAGAGCAGTGTTACTTTATGTGTGGCTGCTTTTTCTACCAGGTATTGGATGAGCGTTGCTATATATGCTTCAATATCGGTGATGCCTATACGATTTAAGTACTGCAATGCGTGTCCTAGTAACAGGATATTGATAAAGGGTAGTGTTCCTGTTTCGAAGGCGCGCGCATTTTTCTTTGGTGTAAACTGTGTATAATCCTGTACGAGGTCGAAATCAGCGTTTTCATAATCCACGTTATACCAGCTCATTACAGCGGGAGGATAACGATCCAGTAGTCGTTGAGACGTATACATGGCGCCGGCGCCATAGCCCGCAGTTACCCATTTATACCCGTGGAAAATAAGAATATCAATATTACTGCCGGTAACATCAATATCGTTTACCCCAAAGGATTGTGTGGCGTCTACGATAAAGATGATGTCATGTTGTTTGCATAACTGCCCGATGGCTTTCAGGTCTTGCCGGAAGCCGGTTCTGAACATCACATGACTGGTGATCAGTATTTTGGTTGCCGGTGTTATCCGGGCTTCGATGTCTTCCAATGAGATATGTCCGCCGGCGTTGCTGTTTACAAAATGAACGGTATAACCACGGTGCAGCCATCCCACAAAGCTGGAAGGAAATTCATCCCGCATGGTGATGATCTCATAGTCAAGCGGAAACATCTCGTAGAGTAACGTCATTGCTTGCGCTGTGTTGGTAATGAAAGCAATTTCGCTGGCTTGTGCCCTGATCATGCCCGCAAGCAGTTGCCGTACTTCATTTGCCTGGTGATCCCATTCCGGCATCACCAAACGCCCTTTGTTGCTGAGTTCGGTCAGCAGGGCCGTACCCTTTTCCACCAGGGAGGTGCTGACGGGCCCACCACCGTTGGTAAATAAATAAACGCCATTACTGGTTACGGGGTAATCTGCCCTGATAGTTTCCCATTTATCCATATACAACCGGTTATACTATTTTATTAAATCCTGTGCGATAATAAGCAAAATAGACCAGTGTACAGTTGGGGTATAACGATTATGTTTTTAATGTGATAACTTGCGGACATTGCAGCATACATTTCATTTTATAAATAAGGTTTAGCATGTTGAGAAAACGGAATTTCATACTTTATCCGGTTCTATGTTTATTTGTTTTTAAGGCAGATGCACAGCAGCTTTTCAGGAATACTGCTGCTCCGATGCAGGAGCGGGTAAATGACCTGTTACATACGCTGACATTGCCCGAAAAGATTTCACTGCTGGGCTATAACAGTCCTGCGATAGAGCGCTTACAGCTACCGGCCTATAACTGGTGGAACGAAGCGCTGCATGGTATCGCCCGGGGTGGCGAGGCCACGGTATATCCGCAGGCGATCGGGCTCTCTGCTACCTTTAATGCGCCGTTGGCGAAAGAGGTAGCTAATACCATTTCCACAGAAGCGCGTGCTAAATATAACCTGGCGGTACAGCAGCACCGGCATGTGCAATACCTGGGACTTAATTTCTGGACACCGAATATCAACATTTTCCGCGACCCGCGCTGGGGCCGTGGACAGGAAACATATGGAGAAGACCCTTACCTGACGGCTACTATGGCAGGGGCTTTTGTACAAGGCCTGCAGGGAGATGTGCCGGGTATGCTGAAAACAGCCGCCTGTGCGAAACATTTCGCGGTACACAGCGGACCCGAAGCGGATCGTCATAGTTTTAATGCGATCATCGACGAAAAGGACCTGCGGGAAACCTATCTCTATGCGTTTAAAAAGCTGGTAGACGGTAAAGTAGAATCGATTATGTGTGCCTACAACCGGGTGAACAGTCAGCCTTGCTGCACCGGGAATACGTTGCTGCAGGATATCCTGCGTCATGAATGGAAGTTTGGGGGCCAGGTGGTAACCGATTGCTGGGCGTTGGATGATATCTGGTTAAGGCATAAAGCCATTCCTACCCGCGAAGAGGTGGCAGCGGCAGCTGTGAAGGCCGGGGTAAACCTCGACTGCGCCAATATTTTGCAGGATGATGTGATGAAAGCCATAAAAAAAGGATGGCTTAGCGCTACGGATGTAGATAGCGCACTTAGCGCCAATTTACGTACCCAGGTAAAACTTGGGTTGTATGATGCTGCCGGAACAAGTCCTTACAGCCGCTTTGGAGCCGATAGTGTTAATAATGACTATCATGCCCGGCTGGCCCGTGAAGCGGCCCGGGAGAGCATGGTATTGCTGAAAAATGACGGAATATTGCCATTACAGGCAGATAAGTATGCTTCTATGCTGGTAACCGGTTCTAACTCCGCCTCGCTGGAAGCGCTGATGGGGAACTATCACGGCGTATCCGGTGATATGGTGACGTTTGCCGCCGGACTGGCAAAAGCAGCAGGACCTGGTATGGCTATGCAGTATGATCAGGGCTGTGATTTCACCGATACCCTTCATTTTGGCGGTATCTGGGCCTCCCAGAACTGCGATGTAACTGTAGCTGTTATTGGTCTTACGCCCTTGCTGGAAGGTGAGGAAGGGGATGCTTTTCTTTCCGCTTCCGGCGGAGATAAAAACACGCTGAGTTTACCCGCTTCGCAGATAGCATTTATGAAGAAACTGAGAGCAGCGCACAAGAAGCCCATCATTGCGGTAATTACTGCGGGCAGTGCAGTAGATGCAGCAGCTATTGCTCCATATGCAGATGCGGTGATCCTGGCCTGGTACCCGGGTGAACAGGGAGGTAATGCCCTCGCGGATATCATCTTCGGAAAATATTCGCCCGCAGGGCGACTACCGGTTACTTTTTATAAATCCCTGAAGGATTTACCGGACTATAAAGATTATAGCATGAAGAACCGTACCTATCGCTATTTTAAAGGAGCGGTAGATTATGCGTTTGGCTACGGTCTCAGCTACACGAAATTTGATTATGCATGGCAAACTGCACCCGCTAAAACATATCGTGCAAATGATACTATTCGTGTATCCGTTGCTGTTAAAAACACCGGTGCATTTGATGGTGATGAGGTGATACAGGCTTATATCAGTTACCCCAATATGGACCGTATGCCTGTGAAGGAGCTGAAAGCATTTAAGCGTATCCCCGTTAAAAAGGGTGCCGGGGAAATAGTGGAGCTGGCCATTCCTGTGGCAGAGCTGCAGAAGTGGGACTTGTCACAACACGCCTGGAAGACATATAAAGGCACGTATAAACTGAATATTGGTAAGAGCTCGGATGATTTCGTGCTCACCCGTGAATTTTGTCTTGCCCAGGATTAAACTGATTTTGATGATTTGACTGATTTTTTATTTTTTGATTGACTGATTTTAACTGATTTAGGAAGATATCAGTGAATTTTTTATCGGCTCATATCTCCCAAAATAATTTTAAATCAAAAAATAAAAAATCAGTCAAATCATCAAAATCAGTTTAATCCTGGGAAAGACAATCCTGAGCAAGACAAAATTCGTTAGCAGGAAACCTAACATTACATCCGGTGTTACTTTTTTTTGGAAGATTTCGCTTTCCCGTTAAATTCTAATGCCATTTTAATCCAATACTGCAATTGTTTCTTTGTATGCAGTTCCTCCTCTTCGACATAAATAAACCCTTTCATTTCTTTTCCGCCATGTACCATCGGTTTAGCGCCGGGTGAGTCTTCCAATGCTTCGTCGGATTTTTCAGGATCTATTCTGACCATTATAGTAGTGGCTTGAACGCCTACACACATTTTATCATTGACCATGAAACAAAGTCCGGCGAACATTTTCTTTTCTTCGATATTATTAGTAGAAGCCGACAGGATTTCGCGCACACGGTCGGCCAGTTTTTCGTTATATGCCATGGGAGTGTTTTTGGGAGATAATAAAGATACAATTTCCCATTAATTGCCGTAATGTTTTTCCAGCGCACTCCTTAGCAATGCGAGTGCCTCATACACCTGGTCATTTTGTTGATTGGTAAAGAAGATATAAGCCCTGTTAGTTGTTTTTATCAAATGTGCTTCTGTGATAAAAGTACCAGGGTTCCCGGTATTTTCGCTTACCTGGTGACCCGCTTCGTTGACATGCCAGAACCAGCCTACGGCAAAGGTGGATAAGCCATAATGCAGGAAATTGAACTGATCGGCGCTTAGCAGTGTTGAATGTCCGTTGAGTCCTTTCAGCTGCTCCTGTATGAACCGTGCATAGTCGGGGAGCGTAGCATTGATATTACCGGCTGCCAGCAGCCAGTTCAGTTTATAATTACTGGCAGGAGCTTCCGGTTTTCCGCTGGCATCATGGCCCCAGGTTTGGGTGCTGTCGGGATAATTAGGGCTACCGAATCCCAGTTGCATGTGCAGTTGCCGGTTCAGTTCACCGATCAACTGCGGATAGCTTTTACGGGATGCTTTTTCCAGCATCAGACCCGCCAGTGCATAACCGGCGTTGGTAAGATTGAGGGCGGCGGTATCGGTTACCGGTGGTTGCTGCAGCAGCCATTTTACAAAAGCATAGCGTTGTTCGGCTTCATTGCCCCGGATCTGTTCTTTTGCAGGAGCCTTGTTGGTATAGGTATAGCGGGGTAGTTTATTGCGGAAGGTAAGCGCCTGCAATAGGGTAATATCATGATACGCGGTATGACTGCCCTTTTTCAGTTCAGGGAAAAGCGCAAAGAAGCGGGTATCCCAGGCAATGTTTTTTTGCTTTACCTGCAGCGCAGCTATCATACCGGTGATGGCTTTGGTATTGGAACCGATGCGGAACCGGTCGTTGAGTGTGGCAGGGGTATTGGCTTTTTTGTCGCCGAGCATTTCCATCTCCAGGATACTGTCGGCTGATACTACTGCATAACCCAGTGCAGGAATATGCCAGGCCCGCCGGATGCTGTCGGCCATTGGTTTGAATGATTGGGCACAGATGGAAAGTGGTAACAGGAGCAGGGCCAGCGCAGGTATCTTCATAAAAAAATCCAAAGGTAAATGATCCCCGGGTAATCTCAAATTCGCTAATGCGCTATTGCAGGTGCACCTGCACCGGCTGTAACCGACGTCTTTATGTTCCGGCCGCAGATCACTAAAATCAGCAATGCCAGCAGTGAGGATCCGCACATGGTTACGGCCATCGGTGTAGCCGTGTGCGTATTGAACAGGCTCACCACAGTAGAAGCCAGTGAGCCTATGCCCATTTGTACGGCGCCCATCAGGGAAGATGCGCTGCCTGCATTTTTTGTAAATGGGGCCAGTGATAATGCCGCTGTATTGGGGTTTATAAAGCCCAGGCAGCAAAGGAAGATAAACAGCAGCGTGATAGTACCCGCCAGCGACAACCAGTTATTCCAGGCACAGAGTACGAAAACAGCCCCGGTAAGTGTTTGTGCGGTGAGTGCCACGGGTACGATCTGCTCACTTTTAAAGCGTTTTAGCATCAGGCTGTTCACCTGGCTGGAACCGATGAGTCCTATCGACAGGAAAGCGAAGACCCAGCCATAGGCTTTGTCGCTCAGCTTAAAAATATCCATGAATACCTGTGGTGAAGAAGATACGTAGGCAAACAGCCCCGAAAAGGAAATCGCGCCTGCAAAGCAATAGGTATAAAACTGTGGCTCGCTCACCACCTGCAGAAAATTATTAATGATGGGTTTAGGCTTGAGCGACATGGAGGTATCGGGTTTGTAGCTTTCCGGCAGCCAGAAAATAGTGGCCAACAGGATCATGGCGCCAATAATGCCCAGTATCAGGAATACAGCATGCCAGCTGAAGGCGCTGGTGACGTAACTTCCTACCGTAGGCGCTATCATGGGAGAGGTGCCAACTACCAACATCAGCAACGCAAATACTTTGGCATTTTCATTGACAGGAAACAGGTCGCGCACCATCGCCACAGAGGCCACGGCAGCGGCGCAACTGCCAATTGCCTGTATAAAACGCAAAGCGACCAGCCCGTTTAGCGAAGAGGCATAAATACAACCGATAGAAGATATCACATACAGGGAAAGCCCTATGTACAAAGGTTTCTTTCTGCCAAAACGATCGAGCAACGGCCCGTATAACAGCTGTCCGGCGGAAATGCCGATAAAGAAACTGGAAAGGGAAAGCGCCACCCTCGAAGGATCTACGCCTAAATCCTTTCCTATAGCCGGAAATCCGGGAAGGTACATGTCAATGGAAAATGGTCCTAATGCGGTAAGTGTTCCCAATATAAGAATCAGCGAAATATATTTCGATCTGGAGTGTTCGTTGGTCAAGGTAAAGCTGGCTTTAAAAATGCAGCACAAAAATACGCAGAAAAACGGAGGAGGAAGGAGTGCGATTGTCTGATACCTGTAAAGATCTTATATCTCTTTTATGTCAATCAGAAAATCATAAAGCGGTGTTTCGCCTGCAATATTCAGTTTTTTTGCGCAGCCGGTAACGGCTGGTTTCCACGCCACGAAAGGAGATACCCATAGATTGTGCAATTTCTTTTGTTGTGCTACCAGGTAAAAATATTCCGCGTTGATCCATGGCCCTTATTTGTTCACCTATTATTAATTGTAAATTCCATGAAAGAAAATCTATTTTCCATTAGCGTAGGCTCGTGCCTGTTAGTGGCCGCTGCTGTAACCGTGATGGATCGGGCCGGCTGTATTTATAGCCGGCTCTTTATATATGAGAAATAAAGTGCATAACATAATAGTTGTATCAATTAATAAAAATGATTATATCTTTGCGCCGAATTATAGTTTTATCTGTCGTCGATGCACTTGCCAACAATGAAAAACCTACACCTGTTATTGCTATGCCTTCTTTTTCCTGTTGCCATAAAAGCGCAGGAAGGCATGCCGGTTAACATACGCCCCTGTGGTACGGACGTACTCCAGGAAGCATGGCGGAAGGATGCGTCTTTCCTGGCGCGGGAGCGTGCTATTAACAAGGCTATCTTACAAAAACAGTATATCACCGTACCGGGTGCTCCGCTGAAGGCAGCTGGCCTCGTTGTATTACCGGTGGTATTTCATATTATCAACGAAGATCCGGCTGCAAATCCAGATGCGGCTGTACTGGCGGCTTTGAAAGAATTAAACGATGCGTATGCGGCTGCCGGCGCATTTGCTGGTGGGCGTACCGATACAAAGATCCAGTTTTGTCTTGCTAAAACAGCGCCGGATGGTGGTAAAACCACTGGTATTGTACGTACCCATTCCTATTTAACCGACTTTGATAATGAAATGGAGGGAGGTGATCTTACTGCGCTGGGCAGATGGGATCCTGCCCGTTATGTGAATATATGGGTGGTTACAGATATTAAGTCGGAGTACATGCAGGACTTTGACTGTGGCAACTGGACCCGTCTCAAAATGGGTGGCTATGCCAGTGCCGGCGGAGATATAGTGGTGGCTGGTTTGGGAGTAGGCGTACTGGCCCATGAAATGGGGCATTACCTGAGTCTCGCACATACCTTTGCCAACAGGGATTGTAAAAACGATGATTGTCTTACCGACGGCGACATGGTATGTGATACCCCGCCGGAGAAAACCATTAGTGGTGGCTATGCTTGTAGTGTGCCGCAAAATTCCTGCAGTTCGGATACCCTCTCCGGGTTTACCGTAGATGTGCCGGATTTGCCGGATAATTTCATGGACTACGGGCAGGGGACCGGTTGTATCCTGTCGTTTACCGCAGGGCAGGCAGCGCGCATGCATAGTTTTATAGACGTAGCCCTTCCCGGTATGCTGGCCAGCACAGTATGTAATGAGCCCTGCACAGAAAATATCACTGCGTCTTTTACAAGGGATATAGATTACCCGGTAATCGGTAACGTGGTTACATTTACCAGTACTGGCACAGGTGGTAACGCTTATCAGTGGCTGGTGGACGGTGTTCCCAGCGGTACGGCAGCTACCCTGCAGCTCACGGTTACCCAGAAAAAGAATTACGAAGTGATATTGCGTGTAACCAACACCGTGAGTGGATGTTCTGCAACCGCCAACAATGTTGTATCCGTGAGCTGTGGTGTAGTAGCCCGGTTCTGGCCCAGCAAAAGAAAAATTGCATCTAAAGACGGCATTGAACTGGACAGCGTATATTTTACCAACCGTTCCCGGAATGCGACCAGCTGGAGCTGGCTGATGAGTAACGATAAGGGAATGACCGAACAGGAAATAAGTACAGCAGAGCAACTGAAGTATGTTTTTAAGACGCCTGCCAATTACCGTGTTCGTTTAGCCGTGACAGATGGTCATTGTTTTGACACCTCCAATGCCGTAAAAATTATTGTGGATGATCCTACTGCCGACGGTGCGGTGTACGTTACCAAAATAGAATGTTACCAGCAAACAAAAGTGCGTGTAACCCTGTATTTCCACAATTTCGGGTATCATACTATTCCCAAAAATACGCCTGTATCTTTTTATGATGGGGATCCCCGCAAGCCAGGTACCAAAAAGGTTGGCGCGGTATGGCCTTTACCGGGAGACATTAAAGGGAAGTGTTCCACAACGCTGTTGTCTACCATTGTAGACGTAGGCAAAGCCGGTATCGACGACCTGGGCATTGTGTTGAATGACGATGGATCCACGCTGCCGCTTGCATTACCGAATACAACATTGGTGGAAACTTCTTATGGTAACAATGTCAGTGTTAAACATGGCTTTAAGTTTAAGGTGGCGCTAAACCCCAACGACTATACGCTTACACCGGAACAACAGGTGGTATTGAAACCTGAAGGCGCCAATGGTACTATACAAAGCGGTAAATGGACCGGTAGCTACCTGGATTGCAGCGATTGTATTGATGCTACCTTTACCGCGCCTTACAGAAAGGATACGGTGACTAAGCTACAGGTAATGGCCTATACACAATACGCCTGCTACGATAGTACTGTTGCCACATTGCATATCCCGGTGGTAGATGATTACACGGTAGCCATGAAAGCGGTGGATTGTTCCAGGGGTGATAGTTTACATGTGGACTTCTCCCTTTGTAATTTATATCCCAAGGGAAATATCCCGGTGCAGCTTCCGGTGTTATTTTATGACAGAACGCCTGCCGATCCTGCTGCGCAGTTGCTTGGTAAAGGATTCAGCACACCTTTACAAAGTGTGGGCACCTGCGCGGACTATGGTTATTATATCAGGCAATCCACTACCGGAGCGGTATTTGCTATTGTCAACAAGGATAAAATTGTTCATCCGCCGGCAACAGGTTTGAATGAAGCCGACTATAACAATAATACGCAACGCTGGCAGTATGCTCAGCCAGTGGTGTCAGTGTTTCCTAAGGACACCGTTGTAATGAGAAAAGCTACGTTCCCGCTGTATTACAGCGTTTCGAATTTTACCCCGGCAAATATTTTGTGGCAAAACGATATCGCCTATACGCTGAGTTGCGATAACTGTCCTTCACCCACGGCTGCGATGAAAGACAGTGCCTTTGTGGGTGTGCAGCTGACGAATAAATATGGTTGTGTAATCAGGGACCGGCAGTATGTGCGTATTTTTCCGCCTGATTTCACTATCAGTCTGCAGAAAACGGATTGTTTTGACAACGATCATATACTGGTTAACTTCAGGATATGTACTGCCAATGGTTACGATAGTATTCATGCTGGTATACCGGTTTCGTTTTATAACGGAGATCCCGCCAGTGAGCAAACAACATTATTGTCGCCCCTGTTTCATACGCCGGTAACGGCAGGTGTGTGCAAGGATTTTACAACGGTGTTGTCGGCGCCACGCAGTAATAACGTAGCCGCGGTTGTAAACCGGCAAACGAATTTTGTGATGGATGAAACCAATTACACCAACAACCAGGCATATGCGCCGTATACACCATTTACGGTAAGTCTTACGCCTTCGTTGATAGAGTTACCAAGACCGGCAGCGGTGGACCTGCACGCAGTGATAGATGGAGGCCCTGCCACCACATACGCCTGGGCGCCGGTAAGCGGTTTGTCGTGCAGCAATTGCGCCTGGCCGCGGGCAGCCGCCACTTCCTCCATGCGTTATACTGTTACTGCCACCAATCAGTACTATTGTACAGATACGGCTATGGTGCATATTAAAACCTTCACCAATTTCGGTGTCACCATGCCTAACGCCTTTACACCAAATGGTGATGGACAAAACGATTGGTTTTATGTGATTGGCAGCTGGGATATTAAGGAGCTAAGAGATTTTCACATATACAACCGCCTGGGTAACGTGGTGTTTGAAGCGCATAATACGCCTGCTAATGACAGAAGCTACGGCTGGGATGGAAATGTGAATGGTAAACCGTCGCCGATGGGTACCTATGCTTATTTTGCCACGGTAGAATTCCTGGATGGCACTACTCAGCTGGTGAAAGGAACGGTAACGTTGATCCGGTAACATAGGGTATGTAAAAGCAGCCAAAATGTGTATCTTGATACGAACTCATTACACGTTATCGCATGGTTGTATTACGAATTCCACTTCTTTTTATTGCTGCATTGTTGTTGTCAATGGCTGGCAGCGCCCAGGTAAGGGTGCAGTCTGTAGCGCCGGAAGTAACCGGTACAAAAGTAAAGACCATTCATACGCCACACCTGGTGGTACAGCCCGCCGGGAAGGTTAACCGGCACCAGTTGCTGGTGATGATACCCGGTACCGGTGGAAGCGCCGCTGATTTCCGATCATTTGACAGTTGTTTTGCCGCCATGGGATATTACGTGGTGACGCTGGATTATCCGAATAGCGTGATCACTACTGTTTGCTCGAAAAGTGAGGACAGCACCTGTTTTGATAATTTCCGCCGGGAGATTATGTTTGGAGCGCCGGTGAGTGATAAAGTAGCGGTAGATTCAGCCAATTGTATTGTAAGCCGCTTAACGGCCCTGTTGGTATACCTGGCTAAACATGATGCCGGCTGGAAAACATTTATACAACAGGGAAAGGTGCGTTGGGATAAGGTTATTGCAGCAGGACATTCACAGGGAGCCGGGCATGCTGCTTATATGGGCAAGCAATTCGTACTGCGTGGTGTGTTGATGTTTTCCGGACCACAGGACTATCTGCAGTATTTTAATGCGCCTGCACACTGGCAGCGGAAGAGTGGCCGCACACCGGTAAACAGGTATTATGCATTTTTGCATACAGGCGACCCATTTAATTTTCAATACCAGGTAGCAGACGTAGCGGCTATCAATCACCAGGCAGTAACAGATACTACGATGGTGAAACCGGGAGAGGTAGTACATTCCACGCGTCAGATACTGGTTACGGATATAGATAAAAGCGACCGGCATGGGTCTACGTTGGGAAAGGAATTTACGGCGGTTTGGAAATATATGATCAGCAGCGCCGGTGAGAAATAGCAAAAATTAATAAAGCGGACATGCCGGCTAAGGGCCAGGCGCCTTTTGATAGTATTTCGTTATATTTAGTAATGCGTCATCAATTTATTATCCACTTCTAAATCCCCATTATTATGAAGAGCGTCCTTCTTGTATTTTCATGTGTTTGTTTTTTGGGTACCGCCACTACGCAGGCGCAAAGTATACTTGACCAGGCGAAAAAGACCGCAGGCAGTGTACAGTCGTTTGATGCGGGCGGTATCGCAGGCAGTATCCTCGGAAAACTTACCCCTGCGCTGGCACTAACAGGTGCGCAACAACCGAAGGTACAGGATCTGATCACTGGCTTTCTGAAAAAGAAGGCGGGCATACTGCCATTGCAGCAATCTAACCCAAACGGCTATACGTCTCAGTTCGGTGGATTGAAAAATGGTTTGTTTTCCAAATTGAAAACATTACTCACGCTGAGTCAATATACGAAGTTGCTGGGTTTGAAGCCTAAAACCAATGATGCCGCCAATGTATTGTCGCAATTGTTTTACTAGCGAAAGTATATAGCTGCTAAGTAATCGAGAGCGGATATTTTCTTGCTTTTACGCAGGAAAGTATCCGCTTTCTGATTTATCTTCGCCGCCGTTCGTTACCATTCTATGTCAAAGAGAAAAAAGAAGCCAAAGAAACAAAAGACACAAAAGAAGCATCAGGGATTTAATAGTGTAGCCGTTGTCGTTATCCTGATCATTGCCGCATTTGCGGTAACTACCTGTTCCCGGAAGGTAACAGGAGATAAAGTACCCTCACCTCCCCATAAAAAGACTGCTCATAGAAAAGATAAAAAGCCACGTGCCGCAACTCCTTTGCTGACGGAAGGTTTTGAATCCGGTTCTAAAACAAATTATAATAGCGGCGTGGTTTACCTGGCCAGTGGTCCCTGGAAATTCAAAGATGCTGTTACCGGCGATCTGGAGCAGGATCATAAAACAGGCACGCAGGCCCTGCGTATCCGGAATACAGGTATGGCAGGGATGGATTTCGATATCCCGGTCAGCGGCACGGTAACGGTTACACTGAAATATGCGTTGTATGGAGACGATAAAGAAGGAGAGTGGGAATTGTGGGCTTCTGTAAACGGGGGACAAAGTTATTTTCGTGTAGGGGATCGGGTGAGCGCTGCTACAAATGCACTTCGAACGGCAACATTTACAGTGGCCACCACCGGGAGGATCCGTTTTGATATCCGCAAAACGGATAAGGGCAGCACACGGATCAACGTGGATGCCTTCCGGGTTACAGCTGGTGGAAAGCTGGCGCCGCCTGGTCCGGAAACACCATCTGAGAGCAGTGCGGATGACAATATGCTGCTGGGTAATCCCAGCGGAGCCAGTACTTCGATGGTGATGGCCAACAATTACCTGATGAACAAAGGATATTACCAGTTATCCTATAACCGGGAGAAAGGCACGCCGAACTGGGTATGCTGGCATGTTTCCCGGCGCGACCTGGGTAATATGTCGAGGGCGAACGATTTCAGGCCGGATGCGGATTTGCCGGGAGACTGGTACCAGGTATCGCAAACCAGTTATATAGGAAGTGGTTTCGACAGGGGGCATAATTGTCCTTCGGGAGACCGGACTTTCAGCAGGGATGCCAACGAAGCTACGTTCCTGATGACCAATATGATTCCGCAGGCACCGAATCATAATCAGCATTTGTGGAAGAACCTGGAAGAGTATACCCGTGAGCTGGTGATGAAAGGCAACGAAGTGTATGTGATTATGGGCAGTTATGGCAGTGGAGGAGTGGGGAGTAAGGGGCTGACGAAAACGATAGATGGTAGTCGTGTGAATGTGCCGGATCATATCTGGAAAATACTGGTTGTTTTACCAGAGGGAAACAATGACCTGCAGCGTATTAATAAAAATACGCGCATCATTGCAGTGAACACGCCCAATAAAAATGATGTTAATACGCGGTGGACAGCTTATCTGACCTCTATAACAGAAATTGAGAAGATTACGCGTTATAAGTTGTTGGATAAAGTGCCGGCTGCCGTAAGACAGGAATTAGTTAAGAAGATAGACACAGGGGACTAGCGGTTGTATCGTTAAAAAAAATATTATGTCGTTGTGGTAATTATATTATAAATTGCATAAAATTATTATGTTTTTATAGTTTTTTTATTAATAGCCATAAAAAAATCATGATAAGTTCTTGGAAAGCCCATTTTGGCACAATTTTATTGAAAGTACCGTAGCAACATGTAACTAAATGTATCCTTGAAGCGTTATTAACAACTACAAAGCTAACTTGAAGTTTACTAACGGATTACTAGCAAGATGAACCTACACTTTTCTTGATTATATGCATGTATAACAAGAGCATATTGTGCACGCGATAGAAAAGGATACTACGTAATAACTTGCGGAATATGACGTTATATACTTGAAAGCTTAGCAACGTGAGCTTTTTAAACATTAATTTTATATATAATCAATATGGGTGAAAGAGTGTCGGTAGCCTTACTTGTTTCAACGTATAACTGGCCGGAAGCGTTAAAGCTTGTGCTGGAAAGTGTACTGGTGCAAACCGTCCTCCCCGATGAAGTCATTATCGCTGATGATGGCTCCGGAGAGGCCACCAGGGCTGTTGTTGAAGCTTTCAGACGAAAAACCTCCATCCCGGTAAAGCATTTCTGGCATCCGGATGAAGGCTTTCGCAAAACGATTATTATAAACCAGGCCATTACAGGCACTTCTTCCGACTATATTATACAAATTGATGGTGATATTGTGATGCATGAGCTTTTCATCAAGGATCATGTCAGCGAAGCGGAAAGAGGCTATTATATTCGCGGCAGCCGCGTATTATTACAGGAGGAGATCACTAAAAGATGTTTACGTACCGGCAGTTTTGAGCCGGTTACCACTTTTACAAAAGGGCTCCGGAACAGAATTAACTCGCTTAGAATTCCTTTCCTGGCGCCATTGGTAATAAAAAAGAGCAAACGTTCGAGGAACTGGATCGGTTGTAACTGTGCTTTCTGGAGACAGGATTTTCTAAAAGTAAATGGGTACAATAATGAGCTGAAGGGCTGGGGACACGAGGATATAGAACTGGCGGCCCGCTTTATCAATTCAGGTCTTTACCAGAAAAAAGTCAAGCTGAAGGCCGTATGCTATCATCTGCATCATCCATTTAATGACCGGGTGCATGAGAATATCAATTACAGGGTGTACCTGGATACATTGAACCGTGGAATTGCATATTGTTCAAACGGGTATCATCACCAACTGTAACTACGATTTAGGTGATTCCTTTAACATAAAAACAAAGAAGCCGTTTGATATTGAATCAAACGGCTTCTTTGTTTTTATGTTAAAGGAATCACAATTTATTCCGCGTTACTTGCGAAGGTCTGCATTTCTATAAGTCGTGCGTAAATACCGTTATTGTTGAGGAGTTGCAGGTGATTACCTTGTTCGGCAATTTGTCCGTTATCCAGTACTACAATAAGATCCGCATTCTGGATAGTGCTCAGGCGGTGAGCAATTACCAGGGAGGTGCGATTCTTCATCAGGTTATTGAGTGCATCCTGTACCATTTTTTCGGATTCTGTATCCAGTGCAGAGGTAGCTTCATCCAGCAGCATCAATGGCGGGTTGGAGAGTACAGCGCGGGCAATACAGATACGCTGGCGTTGGCCACCGGAGAGTTTGGACCCCTTATCACCTATGTTTGTATCGTATCCATTTTCTGTATTGATAATAAATTCATGGGCGTTGGCAATCCTGGCGGCGGCTTCAACCTCCGCGGCTGTTGCAGCCGGCTTGGCAAAGGCAATGTTATTAAAGATAGTATCGTTAAACAGGATCGATTCCTGGTTAACCACACCCATCAGGGCGCGGAGTGACTCCATGGTAACGGATTTCAGGTTCTTACCATCTATCAGTATATTACCAGACTGAGGATCCATAAAGCGGGGGATGAGGTCCATCAGGGTGGACTTACCACCGCCGGAAGGGCCTACCAGGGCTACTGAAGAGCCTTTGGGGATAGTAAGATTGATATTGTGCAGGATCGTTTTTTCGCCATAGGAGAAAGATACATTTTCGAAACGGATCTCCTGTTCGAAGCCGCTTACTTCTGTGGCTCCGGGGGCATTTACGACCAATGATTTTTCATCTATCAGGTCCAGTACGCGTTCACCTGCGGCAACACCGGAGTGGATATTGGTGAAAGCGCCGGAAATAGCTTTTGCCGGGCGCATGATTTGGGAGAAGAGGGCTATATACACCACAAAGGTAGATCCGTCCATATCCCCCTGGTTATTGATGATCAGGGAGCCGCCATAAAATACGATACCAGCCACCATTAATACGCCAAGGGTTTCAGAAACAGGAGAGGCCAGTTGTTGTCTTTTCGCCATGGAGCGGGTAATCTTTGAATAACGGCGGTTTTGTTTATCGAATCGATCGGTGATAAAATTCACCGCGTTGAATGCTTTTACGATCCGGATGCCGTTCAGCGCCTCATCGAGATAGCTGATCATCATACCATAGGTTTCGTGCGAAGCCGTGGCCTGTTCTTTCAGTCTCCTTACAATTCTTGCGATGATCAATCCTGCTACCGGAATGATCAGCATAGAGATCAGCGTTAATTTATAGGAGATCAGGAACAACATTACCAGGAAGGAAAGCAGTGTGGCCGGCTCTTTAAATAAAACCTGCAGTGTACCGGTAACGGTATATTGTACTACCTGCACATCTGATGCGATCTTGGAGATGATATCTCCTTTTCTTTCATTACTGAAATAGCCAAGGTGCAGGTTCATGACGTTGTTAAATACGCTTCTGCGTAAGTTCAGCAAGGTCTGTATCCTCAGACTCTCCATGGTACGATCGGCAAAATAGCGGAACAGGTTGCCCAGTAATACGGACGTTGCAATAGCGATACATACAAATTCCAGGCTCACCAGCTGACCATACTGGCTTGAAATGGACGTAGTATAGTGTTTGAATACATCGAAGATCTTAAAGTAATTGTCGGGCATGGGGGTTACTTCCTTCGCCGGCGTTTTATTGAATAAGGTATCCAGCAAAGGCGCCAGCAGCGCAAGGTTCAGCGTGCTGAAAATAACAGACAACAAGGTGCAGATAAAATAGGGGATCGCAAATTTGTTAATAGGTTTAGCAAATGATAAGAGTCGGAAGTATGTCTTCATATTTTAATATAATCGTATAATGATTAGACGGTGCATAAAAAAAACCGCATCGTTGCTGATGCGGTTCCTTAAGTTTTTAATTTCCTATTTATCAATAACTTAAAGAAATATTTTTTGGAAGCACATTCAAGCCTGCAGATCAACAGTAAATACTGTAACCAGGACTCAAAAATAGCCCTTTTGGCTTAATTGCCATTAATTTTTCTCCAGTATTTTCAGGGCGTCGGTGTCTTTATACTGTGTCATCAGTTTTTTTAGTTGAGTCTTTAGCGTAGCTGTAAGCTTTTCATAGCCCTTTTGTCCGTAGAGATTATTGATTTCATGCGGGTCCTTTTTCAGGTCATACAACTCCCAGCTGCTTGAGTCGCCGTAGAAATGCACCAGGGTATATTGTTCGGTACGGATGCCGAAATGCGGGTATACATGGTGGGGCTCCGGGAATTCGTAATAATGGTAGTAAGCTTCTTTCCTCCAGGAAACATTTTGGGCATTTTCTTTCAGCAGGGGCAAAAAGGAAGTGCCTTGTATATCGGAGGGAACGGGTACGCCGGCTATGTTGAGAATAGTGGGCGCCCAGTCGATATTCAGCATGAGTTGATTAACAGTAGTTCCGGGTTTGGTCACGCCGGGGTACTTTATGATAAAGGGTGTACGCAATGATTCTTCGTACATAAAACGTTTATCAAACCAGCCATGCTCTCCCAGGTAAAAGCCCTGATCAGAGGCGTACACGACAACGGTATTCTTTGCCAGCCCGGATTTGTCGAGGTAATCCAGCAACTGACCAATATTGCGGTCGAGTGATTTTGCGGTGGCGAGGTAGTCTTTCAGGTAACGTTGATACTTCCATTCTACCAGTGCATCGCCGGTGAGGTGTTTGGCGTCAAACTCTTTACTGATCTTGTTTTCATAATAATCCATGTACGCCTTTTTCTGTTCTGGTGTAAAACGGCCATAGATGCCTTTTTCGTAGTCGGCGTGTACTTTCAGGTCTTCTTTCAGGCGCATGGTTTTATCGATCGTCATATCCTGGTTTTGTGCGGCCAGGCGATTTTTGTAGTCATCCCTGAAGGTAGGAGGGAGCGGGAATGTTTTATCATCGTAGGCGCCGAGGTCCTGGATATCCGGCAGCCATTCGCGATGGGTTGCTTTTTCGCCTACTACCAGGAAGAAAGGACTAGCAGTATCACGGTTATTCAACCACTTGATGGCGAGATTGGTAATGACATTGGTTACATATCCCTCCTGGCGGGTGGTATCACCGGGGCCTATAATATCGGGATTGAAATACTGGCCCTGGCTGTTGAGGATGCGCCAGTAGTTGAAGCCCTTGGGAAGGTTACCCAGGTGCCATTTGCCTATCCAGGCTGTCTGGTAGCCATTTTGCTGAAGCAATGCCGGGAAAAGTTGTTGCTGCACGTCGAACTTTTTCTCATTCAGCGTATAGCCGTTGATGTGGCTATACTTACCGGTGAGCAGCGTGGCCCTGCTGGGGCCGCAAATGGAGTTGGTGACAAGCGCATTCCTAAAAAGGGTTCCCTGTTTGGCAATGCGGTCAATATTGGGCGTTTGGGCCAATTGGCTGCCATAGGCGCTAATGGCCTGATAGGCGTGATCATCAGAGAAAATGAAAATAATGTTGGGGCGTTGTTGTTGTGCATAGCTATTGGCAGCGAACAACAACAAAAGGGCCCAGGTTTTCTTAAGATAGTTTGTGGCAAAGAAATTCATGTGTATGTATTTATCTCCCTAAATGAAAATTTTCCGGTGAGGATATGCCGTATGGGATAAAGGTATTTTTATTATGTTATATATTATATGTGCTAATAAAATATTTTTGTGAGAGAAGGGGCTTCGCCCGGATTTTTTTACCTGAAATATTAACTCCATGGCTATTATACTTCTTAATCAAAGCGAATGCGCTTTATGCGGTGATGTACTTCGGGATAATGGGGATCTTCAGATGTTTCCGCCGTTGACCGGCAACATGAAGGATCCGTTATTCATTTTCAGCGATGCCGGTGTGCATGCCAGCTGTCTTGATAAGCATCCGCTGAAAGACGAAGTGATGTATTATGCAAACCTGCAGACAGATGTTTTCATGCGTAAGACCTGCCATGTAAGCGGGGAGCAGATACAGGATATGCATGATTTTATCAGTACCGGGTTATTGACGTCCGACAGACAGGAACCACTCCATCAGTTTAATTTTCTGCAAATGAAAAAATCTCAGCTGCACAACTGGAAAGAAAGAGCTCTTTTCCTGGAGACTGCTGAAGCTTTTATTGCTGCAGGAAAATGGGATGGCTTTATGGGACACTGCAGCTTACAACATTACATAGATTCGGTAAAATAAAAATACGGCTACCACTCATACAATTATTTTTGCACAAATCGCCCTTTGTTACCCTCCTTAGTTTCAGTAACTTTAAGAGAATTATAGATTAACCCGGCCCATTAAATTCAAATAACCATGGGTACCCAAAAAAACAAAACAAACAGCAATAGATCCGCGGCTGTAATAGTGGCGCATCCTGACGATGAAACATTGTGGGCAGGGGGCACGATCCTCCACCATCCGCAATGGGACTGGACCGTAGTCAGTCTTTGTCGTGGGAGTGACCCGGACAGGGCGCCGAAGTTTTTTAAAGCATTACAGGCGTTGGATGCCGCAGGTGTTATTGGTGATATGGATGATGGACCGGCACAAACACCCTTACCGATAGCAACCGTAGAACAGGAAGTGTTGGCGTTGCTGCCGGTACAGCCCTACGACCTGGTGATCACGCATCATCCGCAGGGAGAGTATACCAGGCATCTGCGTCATGAAGAAGTGGGCAGGGCTGTGATCGCCTTATGGCAACAAGGTAAAATCAGGACGCAGGAATTATGGGTATTTGCGTATGAAGACGGGCTCAAAGCCTATTATCCAGAGGCGGTGCCGGAGGCCACCATTTACCATGTACTGGAGAAAGATTTATGGCAACGAAAATATAAGATGATTCGTCATACTTACGGATTTAAGGAAGATAGCTGGGAAGCGGCCACCACGCCCATGGCGGAATCATTCTGGTGTTTTAATAGGCCGGAAGATGCCGTTCAATGGCTTAACAGTTTACCACCTGAGTTATGAGAGTATTATTGTTGTACGATTACCCGCCTGCGCCTGGTGGATTGGCAACGCAGGGAAGCCTGTTGTTCCAGGGCTTACTGGAAATAGGCGTGGAGGCATTGTCGGTGCACTATGATGCACCACTGGAAAAAGAATGGTATTACCGGTGGTTTAAACCGGATATAGTGGTGGGGGTAGGATATTGGGGGTATACACCACAGCTGATCCTTCATCCGCAGAAATTTGGGATACAGCCCGTACCCTGGCTGGTGGCGAACGGATATATTGCCAACTACCAGGAGGTGCTTAACAAATTACCGCTGATACTGGTAACCTCGCAGTGGGTAAAGGAAATGTATATACGCGATGGTATCCGCGGTGATCACATTGTGGTATTGCCGGTAGGATGCAATACTGATAAATTTAAGCCATTACCCAAAGAAGATCCCCAGGTGGATGCAGTAAGGGCGTCGCTGGGTGTGGCGCCGGATGAATTGTTATTGCTGACAGTAGGCGGTGATGCCTGCTCGAAAGGCGCGAGGGAGGTAATGCCGGCGTTGGCAGCATTGTGTGATGATGTACCTGGCTGGAAATATATCTGTAAAGTATGGCCACAGCCCCGCACGCAGCTGCAAAACGAGGCCGACCTGGAACTGGCTGCACAACTGGGACTTAGTGATAAGGTAAAGTATGTTACCAGTATTGTGTCAAGAAATTACATGCCCTATCTCCTCAACGCATGCGATATATATGTGGCGCCATCGCGGCTCGAGGGATTTGGTATGCCACAGGTGGAAGCCGGCGCCTGCGAAAAACCGGTTATTGGTATTCGCGCCATGGGTATGCTCGACACGCTGGTGCATAAGGAAACAGCGCTGCTGGCAGATGTGGCGGAGCAGATTGTGGTGAATGAAGTGATCCTGGGACAGGAATCCGGTTTCACTGCCAATCATAAAGTAACATTTGGTACGCCACGTACGGTAGACTACAGGGCAGATATAGCCAGTATTGGAGGACATTTGCAACAGTTAATGACTGATGCCGGTTACCGGGATCAGTTGGGCAAGGCTGCACGGAGAAGGGTAGTAGCGCAATTCGATTATCGTACGGTAGCCCGGGAATTTGTGCGGGTAGTGAATGAAAATCTTAATATTTATTAAACATGGAAGCATCTGCCTGGTCAACAATACACGCTGCGAGAGATGCCGCTTTGAAAGTATTACTACATAACGTAAACGGCCCTTTTCATGGCTTGCCACGCACCGCTGGCTGGGGTTACCCCGAACCGTATACACGTGATCTGCTCCTGTCTTTTTTGGGTATAGCCGTTACCGGTAGTGATGTATTGATAAAGAGTATCAGGAAAGTACTGGAAACGCTGGCAAAAAATCAAACGCAGCATGGACATATTGCTTCATTGGTACATGATAAAGAAGACCTTGGCTCCAGCGACAGTACTCCCCTGTTTCTGCTGGTAACCGGCATGTACCGGCAGCTAACCGGCGACGCGGCATTCCTCGAAGATGCGGTGAACCGGTCCCTCCGGTGGATGGAGTACCAGAGCCCTTCAGATCGTTTCCTGGTAGCGCAACAGCCTACCAGCGACTGGCGCGATGAACAGTGGGTGCTGGGTTACGGCCTGTTTGTAAATACGCTGGTATACAGTTATCTGCGGATACTGGGACAACATGAACGCGCCGCCCGGGTAAAGCAGGATATGGAGCGTTTTACGATTACGGGGGGAATGCAGCACCGGCATGTACATGAAGGATTGAAAGTGAAGCATAAGCCTTACTATGCCATGTGGTCCTATAAAGTATTGAGCAGTGAGCGGTTCGACCTGCTGGGGAATAGTCTCGCGATTCTTTCGGGTATTGCTGCCCCCACGAGGGCTGCAGAAATGGTAGCCTGGATCGAAGAAGAATGCGCAGCATTGATGAAAGACGGACTGCTGTCTGTAAAGCTGCCTCCTAACTTCTTCCCCTATACGAAACCTGGTGACTACGATTGGCACGAAAGATATGCTATTTATAATCTACCGGGTGAATATCATAACGGTGGTATCTGGCCTTTCATCTGCGGTTTTTATGTAGCAGCGCTGGTGGCTGCAAAGAAATATAAACTGGCGGAAGAAAAGCTGCTGGAGCTTACCCGTATCGTTACTGTATCCAACAGCGGTACCCTGGACTATGGCTTTAATGAATGGCTGAAAGCCCAGGACGGTACCGCAAAAGGACAGGAATGGCAAACCTGGAGTGCAGCGCTTTATCTCTATTCGGTAAAGTGTGTGGAAGAGCGGCGTACCCCTTTCTTTGAAGAGATAAGAGCAGTGCCGGTATCTTGATAAGTATTTTATATATTCCTGTTTAAGATAAACAGAATGATAGTACCTTCGTCGCCAGAATCCCATTGTAATACCTTACTTATGAAGATGAGCGTTTATAGATCCCTGCTATTATTAGTTGCTTTTTGTGCAACACTTGCGTCCTGTAACCTGGAGATGGCAGGTCCCGATGCTACACCGGTTAATCCCGGTACACCGAACCCCGGAACACCACCAGCCGGTAGTGCTAAAGTACAAGGCACCTGGAATTACCTGGGTGTTACGTTGAAAAGTACCAGTTCTTCCACCGCAGAGGGGATCACAGCTACTTTATATACCGACTATACCACTACCGATAATAAGGGTGTTTTTGTTTTTGATGGCAAAAATGTAATCATAACGGGTTTGGGCTATACGATGACTGGTACCATGAGAACAGTGCTAACAGGGCCGGGAGTGCCGCCTACTGATATGACGATGCCGATCGGAGTGACTTTGCCACCATATGGCGCAAATTCGCCGTATAGGGAAATCAATGAAACGACCATTTACCTCGACAAAGGATTTATCGAGGATCCTTCCGGGTGGATGGGAGGAACTGAAACGCAGGGTGGAGAGGCTAAGTTGGCTTTTGACGGAGATAATATGACGATGACAATGGACCTGAGTCAGTTAGCAGTGCCGGGTTCAAAGGTTTCGGGTTCATTGGTAGCGAAGTTCGTAAGAAAGAGATAATCATTTTTGTTTGCGATAAACAGGAAGGGTGGCCAACTTGGCCACCCTTCCTGTTTATCGCTGTTTTGCATCGGCTTCCTGCCATATTTCCCTGATCGTATTTTCTGTATTCCTGCCGTTGGGGCAATTTTCAGAACGTGTATTGGCCCGGAATTTCAGGCGGGGCATGAGTAAACTTTTTCCATTCACCACCATGCCGAACATGTCGTGGAATAAATTTGAAAACAAGATACTTTTTTTTAGAAAGGAGTCTCAATATTTTAGATGTGTGGCAGCGCTGTTTTTTTGTTATATTGAGTATCTAAACGACCCAACCTTAAACATGAAAGTACTGTCGGATCAATTCCCCGTCCTGTATACCTCACGCCTGCAGCTGATTGAGATAAATCATTCACACCAGCCGGATCTCTTTTACTTGTTGACAGACAAACGCGTCACTGAATACTATCACGTAATACCTTTGCAGGAGGTAGCCGATGTGAGAAAAGTTGTTGACTTTCTGCATCAGCGTTTTATTGATAAAGAAGGTATTCGTTGGGGAATAGCATTGGAAAATAAAGAAGAGCTGATCGGGATGATCGGCTTTAACAGCTTTGTGCCTGGTCATAAAGGTGTGCTGGTATTTGCGCTGGTACAGGAGTACTGGGGTAAAGGTTATATGGCGGAAGCGATAGCGGCGGTTACTGCCTATGGCTTTTCAACGCTGGAGCTGAAAAGGATAGAAGCGGAGGTATTGCCGGGTAATAAGGGTTCTGAAAAAGTGTTGGAGAAAACGGGATTCCGTCATGAGGGATTATTACAACAATGGATGCTTTGGGACAACAAGGCATTCGATGTGAACATGTATGCCTTGTTGCCCCCTCGCCTGTAATGCGGTTTTAGCATAACTCTTCCAGGGGGCATGAGCATATCAGGCTCCTGTTAGCGGAACGGTAAAAGACTTTACAGGAAAGTTATCCGGTTGTTGTTGGTCTAGGCCTTTTTGGCGGCAGCTTTTTTAGCAGCTGTTTTTTTTACGGCAGCTTTAGGAGTATCAGCTTTAGGGGCGGTTGCTTTCTTTGCGGCAACTTTTTTAGGCGTATCGGCTTTGGCGACAACTGCTTTTTTCGCGGGTGCTTTTTTCTTGGGCTTATCCGCAGCCTTTTTTTCTGACAATCCTGCTATCATGGCCTTAGTGGCTTTCTTAACATTGCGGAGAAACTTTTTTTCTCCCAAATGGGCTTTTAAATCAACCAGGGCAACGGTTAATACTTCGGCTACTTTTAAACCAGCTTCTTTTTTAAGATGCTTGCCGCTTGGTTTACTGGAATCGGGCATGGGTACGTAAATTAGTTTACAAAAACAATTATCTCCAAAATTAACAATTATATAATATTGGCAATGTTAAGTTTTATAGTAAAGTGAGAGACAAACGTATACGCTTTTTGTAAATTATGTTTTTATTGAATGTTTATAGTGTAAGAAGCCCTCTGTTTTTCGTATAGCCGGAAGGGATAGTCACCGCCGGAAAGGCGCTTTTTTATATCGGGATCGCTGCAATTATCATCGATAAATTCGTTATATTGGGAGCAGGTACCGGCCATTGTGTCGGAGCTTGTTATTGTTTTAACCATAGGGGCATGGGTTCAAGAGATGTCATTATTATCGGAGGCGGCCTTTCCGGCCTGACCAGCGCTATTCATTTATCGAGAGCTGGTTTACATGTAACCATTATTGAAAAGAATACATACCCTTCGCACAAGGTTTGCGGGGAATATGTTTCCAACGAAGTGTTACCATATCTGCAATCACTTGGGGTGGATCCTGCGGCGTTAAATCCAGCCAGGATCAACCGCCTGATTATTTCAGATCATTACGGCAAAACCCTGGAAACGCAATTGCCGCTTGGCGGCTTTGGCCTCAGTCGTTATGCCTTCGACCGGTTCCTGATGCAGCAAATGCTCACAACAGGGGTAGAGTTGGTAGAAGATACAGTGACCAACGTGGTATTTGAAAACGACCGTTTTTTTATTGATACCAATGGTCATGGCGTGTTTTCCGCGCCGGTGGTACTTGGCGCCTATGGCAAAAGGGCGGCGCTGGATGCAAAGCTGTCGCGTAGTTTTATCAATGAAAAATCGCCCTGGCTGGCAGTGAAAGCGCATTACAAAGGCGATTTTCCATCAGATACGGTAGGACTGCATAACTTCGACGGCGGTTATTGCGGGGTGTCCAAAGTAGAAGAGGATATCCTCAATATCTGTTACCTCGTGAGTTACGAAACATTTAAAAGCTACAAAAATATAGGGGCTCACCAGGAACAGGTATTGTACCGCAATCAGCATCTGAAAGATATTTTTGAAAACAGCACCATGTTGTTTGATAAACCTTTAACGATAAGCCAGGTATGCTTTTCTGAAAAGGAAAAAGTAATGAATCATATACTGATGACAGGCGATACCGCCGGTCTTATTCACCCGCTGTGCGGCAACGGTATGGCCATGGCCATACAAAGTGCGCAAATTGCGTCAGAAAAAGTATTGCAGTATTTTACGGGCGATGTAAAGAACCGGTTGTTGATGGAGCAAAACTATACAAAGGCCTGGAATAAAATGTTCAGTGGCCGTATGCGTACCGGTCGTGTTTTATCAAGGTTGTTCCATAACGAAAAGCTCTCAGCTACCATGATGAAGGGGCTGATCCTGTTTCCGGGCCTGTTGCCAGGTATTATCAGGCGTACGCATGGCAAACCTCTAAAAGCAGCTTTGGAATGCGCATAAACACCCGGCAAAGAAGTGAGGAGCCTGAAATCATGGATGATTTTAACATGGAGGGTGAATTACTGAAAGAAACGTTAAAGAAAATAGCACAGATCAACCGTTTACTGGGTGGTAACAGGATCACAAGGAAAGGAGTGGCCGCCCTCATAAAAAATATACCTGCAGGGCAACCCATTAGTATCCTGGATGTAGGTTGCGGAAATGGAGACATGTTAAGAGAACTGTCTGCCTACAGCAAAAAACAAAAAAGGAATTTTTTATTGACTGGTGTGGATGCTAACCTTACTACGGTAACGCATGCACGGGAATTGTCGCAGGAGTATCCGGACATCGAATATCATTGTCAGGATATCATGAGCCCCGCTTTCGGGGAACAGCATTATGATATTATTTTATGTACGCTTACCTTACATCATTTTAAAGAGGCAGCAATCAGGCAGCTGATGACGGCTTTTCGCCGGCAGGCGAGGATCGGCATCGTTATCAACGATCTTCACCGCAGCGTCCTGGCAGTGCGTCTCTTCCAGCTGGTCTGTTTTGTATTTAATTTAAATAATATGGTCAGGGCCGACGGACAGGTATCGATCCTCCGTGGTTTTAAGAAAAAAGAATTGCATCACTTGTCAGCAGAACTAAATATCGGCGCATACACCCTTCAATGGAAATGGGCATTCCGGTATCAATGGATAATCAATAATATATGAGCGTTAAAATACAAACTGTCGCTAAAGCAATACCACCCTATACCAGATCAACCGCAGAAATACTTCCCTTTTTAGATATCTGGCTGGCCGGACAGGAGGATCGTTTCATCCGGAAAGTAAAGAAGATATTTGAAAATGCCGGTGTGGACAAACGCTATTCCATTATGGGGCCGGAAGAAGTGTTTACCAAAACTAGTTTTGAAGAGAAGAATAATATATACATGCGCGAAGCCATTGTATTGGGGCGGAGGTGCATGCAAAACGCACTGGATAAAGCCGGGTTGAAAGGCACTGATATCGATTACATTATAACGGTGAGTTGCACTGGTATCATGATCCCTTCATTGGATGCATACCTCATCAATGAGCTGCAGCTCCGGCAGGATATTACCCGGTTGCCGGTAACTGAAATGGGTTGTGCCGCGGGGGTATCCGGTATTATTTACGCAAAAAAAATGCTCGAGGCCAATCCGGGGAAACGCGCGGCGGTTATTGCCGTGGAATCGCCTACTGCTACTTTTCAGCTGGATGATTATTCTATGGCCAATGTGGTGAGTGCCGCCATTTTTGGTGATGGCGCCGCCTGTGTGATCTTGTCATCGCACGAGGGGGACAGCGGTCCGGAAATAATTGCAGAAGAAATGTATCATTTTTATGATGCGGATTACCTGATGGGTTTTCATCTTGCCAATACCGGTTTGAAAATGGTGTTGGATATAGAAGTACCGGAAAAGATTGAATCGCATTTCGGAGATATTGTTCACCCGTTCCTGGCAAAAAATAATTTGACGATCGCTGAAGTAGATCACCTGATCTTTCATCCCGGGGGTAAAAAAATCATCAACCTGGTGGAAGAGCTATTCCGGAGTATGGGCAAGAAACTGGACGATACCAAAGAAATTTTGCGCTTATATGGCAACATGTCGAGCGCAACGGTGTTATATGTATTGGAACGATTTATGGAAAAGTCATTGCCCAAAGGAGATAAAGGGCTGATGTTGAGCTTTGGTCCTGGTTTTTCCGCACAGCGAATTTTATTACAATGGTAAAAGAGTTTAATGGTTACTGGGCGCTGATATTGGGGGGAAGCAGCGGTATGGGGCTGGCGTCGGCCCGCAAACTGGCCGCACATGGGATGAATATTTGTATTGTACACCGTAACACCCGCGTGGAGCTACCGGTAGTGGAGCAGGCTTTGGGAGATATGAAAACCCTCGGCGTACAGGTTATTTCCTTTAACATAGATGTATTGAATGGTGAAAAGCGCACGGAGGCTTTGTTACAGCTGCAATCCATAATGGGAGCAACGGGCCGTATCCGTTGTTTGTTGCATAGTATTGCAAGGGGTAATCTCAAAATAATGCCTGCATTACAGGCCGATGATTTTAACAGTACCATCCAGAATATGGCGGTAAGCCTGTATGAATGGGCAGCTGAAATACTGCACAGGCAACTATTTACCGCCGATGCACGTATCCTTTCTTTTACGAGCGATGGTAGTTATAAGGCGATGGAGCATTATGCGGCGGTGTCTGCCGCGAAGGCAGCACTGGAAGCTATCACCCGGAGTATGGCGCTGGAATTTGCACCACATGGTATCCGGGCTAACTGTATCCGGGCAGGCATTACCGATACGGCATCATTGCAAAGAATTCCGGGGAGCGGCGCGTTGCTGGAGTATGGGCGGGAACGTAACCCGTTTCACCGGCTTACCACCCCGGAAGATGTGGCGAATGTAGTATACCTGTTATGCCGGGACGAGGCAGCATGGATTAATGGCGCCATTATTCCCGTTGACGGAGGGACGCATATTCACTAGCTATGACAAAGGAAACAGTTCTTCTGCATTTACCATATGCGCCTCCTTTTCTGTTTGTGGACGCGTTGGAATATATTGATGAGGAAAGGGTAACGGGCACGTATATATTTAAACCGGATCTGCCTTGTTATGAAGGACATTTTAAAACGCACCCGGTTACGCCGGGCGTATTGCTGACAGAAGTGATGGCGCAGGTGGGCCTGGCTTGTCTGGGTATTTACCTGTTGAAAGACACCATAGAACAACAGGCGCCTGCCGTGGCCATGACGTCCACACAGATAGACTTTTACCGGCCTGTTTCTCCGGGAGAAAAAGTAACAGCAACAGCGGAAAAAATATATTTCCGGTTTAATAAACTGAAATGCCGCGTAGCATTGCATAATGCTGCCGGCGAGTTAGTCTGCGATGGTATCATTGCAGGCATGATCCTTAATCAAAGCAATGAGTAACAGGGTTGTTATAACAGGACTCGGGGTTGTATCGCCTAATGGCGTTGGGGTAGCGGCTTTCAGCGAAGCAATAAAAAAAGGTATAGCCGGTATCCGTTATGAAGCGCAAATGGCGGCACTACAGTTTTCCTGTTGTATTGGTGGTACGCCGGAAGTGCCTGTTGCCTTACAGCAGCAGTATTTCGACGAGTTGGAACTCAGGCAGCTAAGCAGCTCAGGCATTATTTACGGTGTGATAGCAGGCATGCAGGCATGGGCAGATGCGCTGCTGACGGTGCCGGAGGGCGACAGTCCCGATTGGGATAGTGGTACCATTTTTGGGGCCGGATCTTCCGGGGTAGATAAATTCCGGGAAGCCATTTATAAAGTAGATCAATTACAGGTGCGTCGTTTAGGCAGCACTGCAGTTACGCAAACGATGGCCAGTGGCATCAGCGCTTACCTGGGAGGAAAACTGGGACTGGGCAACCAGGTAACAACTAATTCTTCTGCCTGTACCACCGGTGCAGAAAGTGTACTGCTGGCTTATGAACGGATTAAACACGGTCATGCAAAACGTATGCTGGCAGGAAGTACCAGCGACAGCGGCCCCTATATCTGGGGCGGCTTTGACGCAATGAAAGTAAGCACCTTCAGGCATAACGATCAACCAGCAAAGGGATCAAGACCAATGAGCGCAACAGCCAGCGGCATTGTGCCCGGCAGTGGTGCAGGAGCTTTGTTACTGGAATCGCTGGATAGCGCGCTGGAGCGCGGCGCAACTATTTATGCAGAGGTGCTGGGCGGCAATATCAACTCTGGCGGCCAGCGCAACGGTGGTAGTATGACGGCGCCCAATTCCGTGGCAGTACAGCGTTGTATCAGGGATGCAATACAGGCAGCTGGTGTGGCTGCAGCCGATATCGATTTGATCAACGGGCATCTTACTGCCACCGGGAAGGATGCAGAAGAAGTGCGCAACTGGTGTGAAGCATTGCAACGAAGCGGGAAAGATTTTCCGTATCTCAATGCGTTGAAGTCGATGGTAGGACATTGTCTTAGCGCTTCCGGCAGTATTGAACTTGTAGCGACTGCCTTGCAATTAAAAGAAGGGTTTGTATTTCCGAATATCAATTGTGAAGATCTGCATCCGGAGATAGCGGCGCTTGTAGACCCGGAAAGGATTCCACAGCAACTGTTATATAAAGACATACATTTGGCAGCGAAAGCAAGTTTTGGCTTTGGAGATGTAAATGCCTGTATTATTTTAAAGAAATATCCGCAACCATAAACGATATAACATGGATAAACTAGCATTCATTGAGCAATTAAGAGAAATAGTAAAGCCCTACGCAAAGAACCAGGCGGCCCTGGCAAATATTAATGCATCCACTGATTTTATCAATGATCTGAAAATTAATTCGGCCAACCTGGTGGATGTAGTGCTGGATGTGGAAGAAAAATATGATATCGTTATTCAGAATGAAGAAATGGAACGGATGCTGAATGTGCAGGCCGCTATGGATATTGTGGAAGCAAAACTGAGTGAGAAATGATCGGCAACGACATTGTTGATCTTGACCTGGCGGCACAGGAAAGTAATATCCGGCGCCGGGGTTTCGTGGACAAATTATTTTTGCTACACGAAAAACAAATTATTGAAAACGCAATACAGCAGGCGCCAATGCTGTGGCTGTTGTGGAGCTGTAAAGAAGCGGTGTATAAAATTGTGCACCGCGCCACCCATGAAAGAAAGTTTGCGCCCCAGCAGTTTGCCTGTTACCTGTTGAGCAGCAGGGATACAGAGGTATTATCTTCTTCAATAATAGTAAACAATGATTGCCCCGTTCCGCAGGTAACGGAGAGGATGGCCGGTATCGTTGTTCATCAGCAACAACCTTATTATTTTCAGACGCGCATAACAACTACCTGTATTCATACCCATGCAGCGGTCAACCCGGTGCTGTTACAACAAATGAATGTTTTTACGGGTTGTTATTCAGACCGGGATATACTTTCTCCAACACAGTTACTATTCAAGGATGAATCCGGTATTCCGTATATGCGTGACCGTGATACAGGGCTTGCTGCCCCTGTTTCGTTGAGTCATCACGGCCGGTATTTCGGTATGGTCCACATTTCCTGATTTCCTTTTTTCTGACCACTCATCCCGCATTTTTTCCCTTTGTCGGTTAATTTGTAGGTATGTATGTACATAGTGCAAAAATAGCCCTATATTTGTCAATATAGTGTTGGAAAGGGATGTTTTATTGCCCGATCTTTACTATAAGACAAGAGAGACAACCAATAGCTATAGTGATTGATCATCAACAGGGAGCTCGTTTCCGCACCGCGATCATCAAAATAAGTGTGCAATGAATACTTAATACAGAAGAGATATGTTCCAACGTTATGTCAGACTAACTGCCTGCTTCCTGGCGGCGTTGTACGCATGCAACAATGCGGCTACGTCCGATACGCAGGAAGAAAAGCTACCTGAAATTGTAGATTACAATTTTAATATCCGGCCTATCTTATCAGATAAGTGCTATGCCTGTCACGGTCCGGATGCCAACAAGCGGGAAGCGGGATTGCGGCTTGATATTGCCGACAGCGCTTACAAAGCATTGAAAGAATCGCCTGGCCTGCACGCCCTGGTACCGGGTAACCCGATGGCCTCTGCGGTATATCAGCGTATCAGTACTAAGGATACCTCCATGCGTATGCCGCCGCTTTCTTCTAATATGGCGCTGACCGCCTTCGAAATAAAACTGATTGAAAAATGGATTAAGCAGGGGGCACAGTATAAGCCACACTGGGCATTTGTAGCCCCGGTAGCGCCTGCATTACCTAAAGTAAACAATGCGCAATGGCCGCATAACGAAATAGACCGTTTTGTGCTGGCCCACATGGAAACGAAAGGGCTGGAACCTAACCCGGTAGCGGACCATGAAAGACTCCTGAAGCGTCTTTGTTTTGATCTTACAGGCTTACCGCCTTCTCCGGAAAGGATGGATCGTTTTGCGAAAGATACCAGCGAACAGGGATATGAACGGATGGTGGATGAACTGCTGGCGGACACCGCCTATGGTGAAAAAATGGCGATACACTGGATGGATGTGGCGCGCTATGCCGATTCCCACGGTTACCAGGACGATAACTATCGCAGCATGTGGCCCTGGCGTGATTGGGTGATTCATGCCTTCAATGAAAATTTGTCTTACAAAGAATTTATAACCTGGCAACTGGCAGGCGACATGATGCCCAATGCTACCCGCGAACAATTGCTGGCATCGGGCTATAACCGTAATCATAAAATAACGGAAGAAGGCGGGGTGATAGATGAAGAGTATCGCATTGAATATGTAACCGACCGCACCAATGCTTTTGGTAAAAGTCTGCTGGGCATTACCATAGAATGTGCGCACTGCCACGACCACAAGTATGATCCGTTTTCACAGAAAGAATATTATGAGCTTTTTGCCTTTTTTAACAATGTTAAAGAAGTAGGATTACAATCCACGGTAGGCGGCCCTGAAACATACGCCAAAACACCTTACATGGAGATCACTAAAGAAGATCTCAAAGGGGTATTAAATTTCATCAACAAGCAGGATACCAACAGGCTGATTGTATCGGTGATGGGAGAACGGGATACCACGAGAAAAACGTATATCCTTGGCCGTGGTAACTACGACAACCCTACGCTGGAAGTAACGCCGGAAACGCCGCATTCGGTGCTGCCTTTTGATACCAAACAATATCCTGCCAACCGCCTGGGACTGGCCGGCTGGTTATTCGACAAGCGTAACCCGCTTACAGCAAGGGTGTTTGTAAATCAACAATGGCAGGAAATATTTGGCAGAGGCATTGTAAAAAGTACGGGCGACTTTGGTATGCAGGGGGATCTGCCTACTAATCCGCAGTTGCTCGACTGGCTGGCAACCGATTTTGAACAGCATGGCTGGAATATAAAAAGGTTGATGAAACAGATGGTGATGTCGGCTACTTATCGCCAGTCGGCGGTGATTTCAAAAGAAAAGCTCAAAGCCGACCCGGAAAATATCTATCTCTCCCGCGGTCCCCGGTTCCGCTTACCGGCTGAGCTGGTGCGTGACCTGGTGTTGCAAAGCAGCGGATTGCTGGTACATACCGTTGGCGGTCCGAGTGTAAAGCCTTACCAGCCGAAAGGCTTATGGGAAATGGCTACATCCGGCAGGGGAAGTTTGGCCACCTACAGGCAGGATCATGGTGGAAGTCTTTACCGGAGAGGGTTGTACACCTTTATAAAACGTACCGTTCCGCCACCATCCATGATGATCTTTGATGCGAGCAACCGTGATCAGTGCGAGGTGAAACGAGCCAATACCAATACGCCGCTGCAGGCATTGATCATGCTGAATGATCCAACGGTGCTGGAAGCCTCGAGGGTACTGGCTTCCAGGCTGCTGCAAAAAGATAATAACAGCACCCGGAATATTGAGCAGGCTTTCCGCCTGATTGTTTGCCGCAAACCGCAGCAGGAGGAAGTAGCGAGGTTGCAGAAATATTACGAACAACAACAGCAGCTGTACAAGCAACAACCGGCTAATGCGGTAAAACTACTGCAACATGGTGAATACCCGATGGCTACCAATCTCGATAATGCTTCATGGGCAGCCATGATGCAGGTAATTACCACTATTTATAACCTGGAGGAAACGCTGTCAAAAACATAACCACGTAGTCACCTTTTCAAACATAGGAAGATGAAAAACGAATTCATAGAACATCACCTGAATATGAACCGCCGGAAGTTCTTGTCCCGGTTGAGTTTGGGCGTTGGTAGCCTGGCACTCGGTTCATTACTGATACCGGATATTTTTGGAAAAGGCGGAATGGAAGAAGCGCCGTTTATCCCTGGTGTGCCGCATTTTGCGCCCAAGGCGAAAAGGATTATTTACCTTTTTCAGAACGGAGCGCCTTCACAGCTGGAGAGTTTTGACTATAAACCTAAACTGAGGGAAATGATGGGGCAGGAGCTGCCGCCGTCTATCCGCATGGGGCAGCGTTTAACCGGGATGACCTCGGGGCAGACGTCGTTTCCGCTGGTAGGCTCTCACTATGATTTTAAGCAATATGGCGAGTCACGCGCCTGGATCAGCGATCTGTTTCCGCATACCGCCAAAGTAGTGGATGATATCTGTATTGTGCGGTCGATGTTTACGGAAGCGATTAACCACGATCCCGCATTGACTTTTTTCCAGACGGGCGCCCAGCAGGGGAACCGCGCCAGCTTTGGTTCCTGGATGAGTTATGGTTTGGGCAGTGAGAATAAAAACCTCCCAGCATTTTGTGTATTGCTGTCGAGAGGAAAAGGTAACGGCCAGGGAGTATATTCCAAATTATGGTCGAATGGATTTTTAGATAGTATTCACCAGGGCGTTCAGTTTAGCAGTGGCGAAAGCCCCGTGCTATACCTGAATAACCCCGATGGTATTGATATGGCCAACCGCCGGCAGATGCTGGATCAGCTGGCAGCGATGAATGATCAGTCGTATAAGGATTTTGGCGATCCTGAAATCAATACAAAGATCCAGCAGTATGAAATGGCGTACCGCATGCAAACGGCGGTGCCTGAGTTGACCGATCTTTCCAAGGAATCGGATGATATCATTAAGCTGTATGGACCTGATTGCCTGGTACCTGGCACTTTTGCCGCCAACTGTCTTTTATCGAGGAAGTTATCTGAAAGTGGTGTACGGTTTATCCAGTTATATCACCAGGGCTGGGACCAGCATGGCAACCTGCCTAATGAAATGGCGGGTCAGGCGAAAGATGTAGACCGTGCATCTGCGGCGCTGATCACGGATCTGAAACAACGTGGTTTGCTGGATGAAACGCTGGTGATCTGGGGCGGAGAATTTGGCCGCACCAATTTCTGCCAGGGTAAGATGACCGCCGATAATTATGGCCGCGACCATCATCCCCGTTGCTTTTCCATCTGGATGGCCGGTGGTGGCGTGAAGCCGGGTATTGTGTATGGAGAAACAGACGAGTTCGGGTATAATATTGTCAAAGATCCCGTACACGTGCATGATTTCCACGCTACTGTGCTGCATCTCATGGGACTGGATCACGAGAAATTAACCTTTAAACACCAGGGGCGCCGTTACCGGCTTACAGATGTTGCCGGTAAAGTAATACCAGGATTGATGGCCTGATAAATAAAAAAAGCATGGAAAGAAGAAAATTCATACAGGCGTCGGCGTTAGTAACTGCCTCCTTTTATATTTCACGGGATCTTTTTGCAAAACCCAAAGGGCCGGTATATGGTCATAATCATATGCGCTATGCCCTGGATACTAAATGGGGAACGCTCGACAACAGCAGGTACCCCGTGAAGGACTGTCATGAAATGGTGCAGGACAAAAAAGGCCGTATTATTTTGCTGACCAATGAAACAAAAAATAATATCCTCGTTTACAATAAATCCGGCAAACTGCTGGAAAACTGGGGACATGAGTTCCCCGGTGCACACGGGCTTACGCTCAGCAATGAAAACGGTACTGAGTTTTTATTTATTACCGATACAGAAAAGCACCAGGTGTATAAAACCGACATGAGTGGTAAAATACTGATGACGATTGATTACCCGGCAGAAACAGGTGTTTATAAGAAGAAGGAAGAGTTTGTACCTACCGAAACAACAGTAACTGCCAATGGTGATTTTTATATAGCAGATGGTTATGGTGCGCAGTATGTAATGCGTTATGACCGGAATGGTAAATTACTTGGCTTTTGGGGAGGAAAAGGTACGGGAGATGAACACCTGGATAATGCACACGGCATCTGCGTGGATCATCGCAAAGGCGACCCTACGCTTATTGTTACCGACAGAACGCGCAATTGCTTTAAGCGTTTCAGCATGGACGGAAAACTGATGGAAGTGATCGCGTTGCCAGGCGCCTGTGTATGCCGTCCGGTAATTAAAGGCGATCATTTGTATGCGGCGGTATTGCGCTCACCCAATATGGATGCCAATGGTAGTGGTTTTGTAACCGTGCTGGATAAGGATAATAAGGTAGTATCCAATATTGGCGGTACTGAGCCGGTGTATACGAACGGGCAGCTGCAGCCGATGCAGCAGGCAGAGAAAATATTTGTACATCCGCATGATGTGTGTGTTGACAATGATGAAAATTTATATGTGGCGCAATGGAATGCGGGTAAGGTGTATCCCTATAAACTCAGGAGGGTATAATGATTTTGAAAAAGGGTTTTCGATGGCAATCTGCTGGCAGCAATGTGTTGTATGCGGCTAATATTTTTATTCTCTTTCTCGTGATTTTTAACGGCAGGGTGGTATTACCGCCCTGGTTGCAGGTATTGGGACGTATGCATCCCCTGTTGCTGCATTTTCCGATTGTGCTGATCCTGGTAGCCGGTGTGTTAACGTTTATTCGTTTACGTGAACCGGCGGCCGAGGCATGGAAACAGCAGCTGATGACCATATTGCTGTTGGCTGGTGCATTCAGTGCAGCTGCAACTGTTATCATGGGTTTATTTTTATCAAAAGAAGAAGGCTATAATGGCAGCGGCATTCTGCAGTGGCATAAATGGAGCGGTGTGGGTATCGTTTGGGCGGCTTCCGGCTTATACTGGTTGTCGCAATCCGCAGCTCCGCGGCCCTGGCTGCTGAAGGGAGGTGCCGCTATTACGGCGCTGTTACTGGTCATTACAGGCCATTTTGGCGCCGATATCACCCATGGTGAGAACTTTGTACTTGCGCCGGTAACGCCTGCCGGAAAAGGACCGCAGGTGCCGTTTGACCAGGCATTGGTGTATGAACACCTGGTAAAACCGGTATTGCAGGAGAAATGTATGAACTGTCATAACGCAGGCAAGGCGAAAGGAGAGCTGGCCATGGAGTTACCGGAGCAGTTGCTGAAAGGCGGCAAGAGCGGTAAGTTGTTTGTGGCGGGGAAACCGGAAGTAAGCCTCTTACTGGAGCGACTGCATATGCCGCTGGATGCCAAAAAACATATGCCCCCAGCGGGCAAGCCGCAGCTGACGGAAGAGGAAACGGCGTTGTTATACTACTGGGTAAAATCCGGCGCCGATTTTAAAACAAAAGTAGCAGCGCTGCCTGCACGTGATAGTTTACGTTTAATTGCGGCAACCATGCTGCAACCGGCTCCGGCAGCGGCGCCTGTGTACAACTTTGCAGCGGCAGATGAAAAGCTGGTACAACAGCTCAATAACAACTACCGCGTTATTTACCCGATCGCGTTGAATGCGGCGCCGCTGATCGTGAACTGTTACAACAAGGATCAGTTCAGCAGCAAATCGATTGAAGAACTGCTGCCGTTGAAAAAGCAGATCATAGAAATACACCTGCAGAAAATGCCGGTGCAGGATGCTGATCTCAAAATATTATCGCAGTTTGAACAGCTACGCGTGCTGAACCTGAGTTTTACTAACCTGAAAGGACAAACGCTGTCGGCCCTGACGGCTCTGCCGCACCTGGAAAGTCTTTCATTGTCGGGTACCGGTGTTACACTGGCGGAGCTGCAGGCATTAAGAAAAGCGCCTGCCCTAAAAGAGCTGTATCTCTGGAATACCGGGCTTTCTGCGGCAGACCTCCAGCAGGCACAAACCATTTTTAAACAGGCCGCTGTTATCAAAGGTTTTGTGGATGATGGCAAGCAGCCGCTGAAACTGAATCAGCCACTATTATCGAATACCTCAACGGTATTTGCAGGACAAATGATGCTGATGCTGAAACATCCTATCAGGGGCGTACAAATCCGTTATACAACGGATGGCTCGGCGCCCGATAGCATGAACTCAACGGTATTCAAGGATAGTTTGTTGCTGGAAGGCAATACTACCATTCGTGCTATTGCCTGCAAACAGGGCTGGTATGCCAGCGATCCTGTGCAGTTTAATTTTTCCAAATCTACCTATACGCCAGACAGTGTGGTACTTCTCACACAGCCTAGTGGCACATATTCCGGCAACGGCGCCAAAACGCTGACCGATAAACAGAAAGGCGGGATGGAACAGGGTAACGGGAAATGGCTTGGCTATACCGGCGGAAATATGGAAACGATGTTGGTATTTAAAAAAGCAGTGCCCGTCAAAACAATCTCGGTAGGCATCTTAAGAAATATTAACGGGTATATTTTCCCGCCCACTAAGGTAGAAGTATGGGGTGGTGCAGATGCTCAGCATCTGAAACTGCTGAAGCGTGTTATTCCGGCAGCCGGCAAAAAAGATGATCCTGCCGCTAACATGGATATAGAATGCAGTTTTCCTGTTACCACGGTTTCCTGCGTGAAGCTGATCCTGCAGCCGATAGACAAGCTCCCCGTATGGCATCCCGGCAAGGGAGGACACGGCTGGGTATTTGCAGATGAGGTACTGTTTAACTAGCTGTTATAATTCGCCTACCTTTACCGGGTAACCGTAGCGGATAAACAGATGAAACAATACAGATACGAAGAAATAGCAGCGGATATTGAAAGTAAAATAACCGGGGGGCAATATCTCCCCGGTCATAAACTGCCTTCAGTACGGGCACAGAAGGAACGTTATCAAACCAGTTTGAGTACGATACAAAGTGCTTATGATGATCTATTACTGAAGGGATTGGTGGAGAGTGTGCCCCGGTCGGGTTATTTTGTACGGCCCCGCCCGGAGCCCCTACCCAAAGCAAGAGAAACAATGTTGATCAGGGACCCGGTATTCCGGAATAACCTCGCGGCCATTACATCAGAGAACCTGCAACGCAGCGCCTTATCGGAATTTAATGTGGCAGCTCCCGGCGATCTGTTATTGCCGCAACAATTGTTACTGAAAACCATGCAGCAGGTGATCCGCGAAAAAGGCGCCGCGCTGTTGAAATATTATCCCGCCAACGGACTGGCTGCATTGAGAGAAGCGATCACCAAATGCGCAGCCCATTACAATACCCGTTTACAAGCCAGCGAATTATTGATTACAGATGGCGCCCTGCAGGCGATCTACATTGCTTTGTCGGCCGTATGTGCTCCCGGCGATGTAATTGCAATAGAGAGCCCCTGTATATTTTCTGTACTGGAAGTGATCCGGGTATTGCAGTTGAAAGTAGTGGAAATCCCGGTCCAGCCCCGTACCGGTTTTGATATTGCCGCGTTGCAGGCTGCCTGTAGCATACATGCGCTTAAAGCGGTGGTGGTGACTCCCAATTTCCATAATCCTACCGGAGCATTGATGAGTGATGACCAGAAAAGGTTGCTGCTACAGGTGGCGCAGACCAACAACATAGCGATCATTGAAAATGATATTTATGGTGAGCTGTTTTTTAACGGGCAGCGGCCGTGTACGATCCGTTCATTTGACAACAGCGGCCTGGTAATGACCTGTTCTTCTTTTGCCAAATCGCTGGCGCCGGGTGTGCGCCTGGGTTGGTTGTCGCCCGGACGATTTTATTCGCAGGCAGAACAGATCCGTTTTGCTATTGGCAGCGCGGTATCGCCGGTGTACCAGGAAACGATCCTGAAAATTGTGGATAGCAGTGCTTACGAAAAACATCTCCGGAGCTTCCGGCAACAACTGCAGGCCCAATGCAACCAGAGTTTACGATTGATAAAAGACTATTTTCCTATGGGTACAAAGGTGGCAAAACCGCAGGGTGGCTACCACTTATGGGTGCAGTTGCCGGAGCAGCAGGATATGGCCTCGTTTTACCGCTATTGTGCGCAGGCAGGGGTGCGGTTTACACCGGGATCAGCATTTTCTTTCAGCAACCGGTATGATCAGTATTTCCGGCTGGTATTTGCAGATAAATATACCCCGGCAAAAGAAGCCGCTCTCCGCAAGGCAGGCGCTTATGCGGCTACACCCCACTGATGGCTGTACCGTTTTAATTTTCGTTCACTGTATCTTCCGGGAAAGCCTGCTTCGGCTACTTTCGCAGCTCATTCTTTAACAGAACAGATATGAGCACAGTATTTATTACAAAGTTTGCGGTGGCATCCGACAGGATGATCGCTGAACTCTTATATATGACCCGCACCTGGATGGAGGAACATCCGGCCATTAAAGCAGATGGCCAGTATACCAAAAAGATATTGGTTGATAGTATGAACAGCTTTTCCAGCCAATGGCTGATAGTATACGCAGGAGATGAACCCGCGGGCTTTGCGTTTCTTACTGATGGGGGCAGGCGGCCCGCATCTCTCGACAATAAAAAAGTTGTACAGTTAGCCGTGTTTGCCGTACTGAAAGCTTATGAAGGCAGCGCAGCGAAAGAATCGCTGCTGGAAAAATGTTTATCGGTATACAAATGGCGGGAGGCTATGTGGGCGGAACCAGCCGCTGTTCAGGAACAGTGGCCCTTCCTGGAGGCCAGCGGATTCGCAAAGGACGGGAATTACCTGGTGTTTGGCTTTTAGCTTTGGATATTGAAAGATGAAAGATTATTTTTAGCTGTTAGGTTGATAAAAAGCCTGTTGCCATGCTCAAGTCCACGTTTCTCTTTTCCCTGTTAATGATTTCTTTTAGTTTCCCTGTTTTTGCAAGACCGGGCAAGCCTGTTAAAGTTGCATGTCTGGGTGCGAGCATTTGTGCCGGCGCCGGGCTTGCCAACCCGGAAACAGCGTCATATCCCGCCCAGCTGGGACGCTTGCTGGGAGCTGGTTACCAGGTAACCAACTATGGCGTAAGCGGTACCACTCTTTTGAAAAAAGGAGATCATCCTTACTGGAACACGCCACAGTATAAAGCAGCGTTGGCCAGCGAACCTGATATTGTACTCATTGATCTCGGAGGCAACGACAGCAAACTGGTGAACCGTGTGCACCTCGACGAGTACGAAAATGATTATCATGATATGATCAAAGCCTTCCGGGCATTGCCCTCGCATCCGCGTATCCTGTTGTTGCAGCCGGTTGTTTCTTTTGTGAAAGATACCACGCAGATCTGGGACCTGGTTATTACACAGCAGATTTTACCAAAGGTAAGACAGGTAGCTTACGATGACCAGGTGGAATTGGTGAACCTGAATGCGCTGCTGATAGGCAAGCCTGCGTTGGTGCCCGATGGAATACATCCGGAACTGGAAGGAACTACACTGATGGCGAAAACGCTGTACGAAGTGCTGCATACAGTAAGAGATACTGCCTTTCACCTGATTGACAAACTACCGGGTGAGAAAAAACTATCTTCTTTTTATGGTTACCGCTGTGCCGACTTTATCTTTAATGGTCGCAATTGCAAAGTGGTAGCGCCTAAATCCGTGGCTGCCGGTCATCCCTGGATATGGCGGGCGCGGTTCTGGGGGCATGAACCTCAAACAGATATCGCTTTGCTGGAAAGAGGTTTTCATGTAGTGTATTGCGATGTGGCAGAGCTGTTTGGTAACCAGGAGGCAATACAGCTATGGAATAGTTTTTATGCACTGCTGCACAAAAATGGCCTGGCGCCAAAAGCAGTGATGGAAGGGATGAGCAGGGGAGGGGTATACGTATACAACTGGGCTGCGGTAAATCCGGAGAAAGTGGCTGCCGTATATGTAGATAACCCGGTATTAGACCTGTTGAGCTGGCCGGGAAGTCAGTTTAAAAAACAGCAGGGCGGCCGGAGCGAGTGGGAAGTCTTTAAACAGGATTACGGGTTTAAAACAGACAGTGCTACACTGGGTTTCAGAGGAAGCCCGTTATACAAAGTAGCAGCCATTGTAAAAGGTAAATATCCTATGTTGCATGTGCTGGCCGATGCTGACTCCGTTGTACCTCCGAATGAAAATACACTGCCCTTTGAAGAAAAAGTCCGTGCCGCCGGTGGCCATATAACGGTGATGCATAAACCGGGTTTTGAGCATCATCCACATAGCTTTCCGGATCCTACACCAATTGTGGATTGGATAAGAACAACTGTTGGCCGTTAGCTTTTAGCAATGCCGGGGAAATTGTTAATTGTTTGATCTTCGCTGCATTTACTAAAAGCTAAAAGCTGGTAGCTAAAAGCTTCTCCAGCTTATACCTTTTATGAAAGGTATCGTATGTGAGGAGCTCCGCATCTTTTTTAAAATGAACATCTATCTGATCCGGGAGGGTAGGATGGTCTGCAAATGCCTGTTTCACATTCCACGCGGTGAGCGTTTGTACGTTGCCGTTATTAGCAGAGAAATAATATTTAAACTTTTGTTCAGGACCTTCTTTTGGAGAGGTGGGAATTTTTCTTTTATACAATAATAACTGCGGATGGTTATTAAGCACCAGGTAGCTATGGTTGCCTATTATCCTGTACACTTCGCCATTGGTGAGCTGATAGGCAAATATTTCATTTTTGTTCAGGTGTAGTTGCCCGCCTTTATGCTGGATGGTAACGTAACTTTTGGGCGCAAGCGAATATAGTTTAATCACTGATGAGCTGCTGCCTTCCGGAGTATAGGAGAGTTGTTTGTTCAGATAGTCGTTCATGCTGCGATAGATCCCGGCTATCTTTTTCTGCGCGCTGACTCCTATGCTGATGCACAACAGTAGGAGTAGTAGGCCTGTAGTATGCTTTAATCCTTTCATGACTATAGCTTGGTTTTATTGTCGCAACATACAAAAAAAGTGGCTTGTAAATACACGTCTTTTTCCTGATATTCGTATTGTACCCAAATTATATCCTTTATGTCTATTGATTTGTTAAAACGGGACTTGTTGGATAGATGGTTAAGCGCCTATGATGAAATGTCCTCCCTACAAAGTTACCGGGAAAGATCCGTGCGTACGGTGTATTCGGACCGAAGTAGTTATGACCTTGAAACGTATACTAAAAATAGTTTCGTGCCAAAAAGGCCAGTACGGGACATGCCTTCCGACGGCGAACACTTTTCCTGGGGGCTGGATATGGAAGGCAGGCCTTGCTATTATAGCGGACGAAGCACATGGGAAGGTTTTTATTCTTATTCAGATACGGTAGTAGAATACATAGAATTCCATCTCTCTTCAAAGATGCCTGTCCGTATTGAAAGGATCATTTATAACGGTGACAAAAAGGTCGGCTATCAGTCATTTAGTATCAATGGAGGAATGGGGAGGCTGGACGATATTTCGAAAACAAAAAAGCAACGACTTGACCGGATACTCCGTCATTCCTCTTTGCTGCTATGTTCCATAGAATGGTATCACCATGAAGGTGATCGTATAGTAAGCGCTGATTGCTTATCAGTATTCGGTGACACCGAAACTTATACCAAGAATGAGTACGCCTATATGGCCACAGGGGAACTGGATGAAATAGTGAGTGTAGATGCCGACGGTCAACGTAGATGGATATACGCAAACCCAATAACGGGTATAAGCTTACAGGACCTTTCTGAGGAGGTATCAAGACTGATGGCGGAGGACGTTATGGATTCATTGAACGAAGCCGGGGTGGAAACACCTGTTGCTATGCTCGAAATTAATTATCGTTCACATGATAGTTATATGCCATTGTTGGGTGTGGTGTCGGCGTCGGGATGGAATGCGTACGTAGCGGAAAATGGCGAGGAGGAGCTTTTTCTTTATCTCATGACGGGAGGCGATATTGAGTTGATTAATTTAAAAGCTAACCTCAGTGGGCGTCTTTTTACCGCTCTTATGGCCGAGGTGGACAAACATGAAGATTATGAATTGGCCGAAAAAATGATTAAAAAAGTAGCTATTCTGTTGACGCAGAAGAAAATAGATAAAGGCGTTAAGATAACAAAAGATTTTGTTGCTTATGCAGTTGATTGGTCATTGTGTAGAGAAGATCACAGCGAATTATTAAGCGAGTGTGGAATGTCGGAGTCACAGGTAAATGACTGGATCCGGAGAGGTATTATTTAAAATTTTTTATTGCGGGGATAAAATTCCCTTGCCCGTCCATGAACACCACTGTACCAAAACCGGACACTCTTCCGGACATACCAATTATAAATACCTGATTAGCAATCCTATTTTTTTCGGCATTTTTTTAGCCGGCTTTGCCGCCTGTATAATTGGTGAAAGCTTTACGGCGAGCCCGTTGAAGCATATAAAACTGAATAACTCCTGTATGAAACGAACCCGTTTTTTTTCGCTGCTGCTGACTACTCTCTTGATATCGCTATGTGCACAGGCACAATACATTGAACGCGTCAGCTTTGATGCCAAAGACAGCGCCAATGGTTTTTACCTGGCTGTTCCGCCACGATCAAAGGATATCAAAGGTGTATTGGTGGTATTATCCAATTTTTACCAGTTAGATGACCTTGTGCCTGAAACGAAGCTGCACAACGTAGCTTATGCCAATGACCTGCTCACAGTTTTTGTTTCCCTGCAGCTGCATTTGTATGCAGACAGTACCACGGTTGGCCGCATCAATACTGTATTACAGCATGTGGTAACAAAATACCATGCGGATACCACGAAGTTTGTGCTGGCAGGGTATGATTATGCCAGCAACATTGCATTGCGTTATACGGAACTTACACAGCAATACCCGGCTGCTTATCCGCTGCAGCCCAGGGCAGTATTTACCGTGAGTGGTCCGGTGGACCTGGTAGGTTTATGGCATTGGTGCGAGCGGTTCGTGAAAAGAAATGACAGCCCCGGACAACAGGGCGATGCGGGTTATCTGCTTGATTATATGGCCCGTGAAAATGGCACCTTGTATAACAATCCCGGTCGTTATAAATCGCTGACGCCATTTAACCGGGAAGATACCCTTGCCGGCAATGAGGCATTTCTGCAAAAGGTACCGGTGCGTATGTATTATGATACAGATATTGCGTGGTGGCTGAATGAAAAGCATAACAGTTTATTTGATATGCATATGGCCGATGCCACTGCGCTGTTAAACAGGTTGCAGCTGTCGGGTAATAAGGAAGCCTCTTTTATAGCTGCGAAGCAACCGGGTAAACGGATCAACGGTTCCCGGTATGGAGATGCATTTTCTATTGTAGATGAAACGGAGTGTATACAGTGGATCAAAAAGCAACTGGGTATTTTTGATCCGGTGAATTATGAACCACCCTATAAACTGGCCATACCGCAACACTGGGCTGTTGAGCGTTTTGGGTTCCCTATAGCGTTTGCTCCGAAGATCCCTTATAAAGGAGTGGAAGATGTGCGTTTTGCGCCAGGATGGGGCGATAGTAGCAGCGTAGAACACTGGACGTATGCATTCCTTTGGTGGCTGCACGGACAACCGGCTATCGACGCGGCTGCGTTGAATACTTCCCTGACAGACTATTACAACGGACTTGTAGCCCGTAATATTGCCCCGCGGAAAATCCCGGCAAGCAAAGTAATACCCACTGTTACTGATATCAAAAAGATAAAGACAGCGCCGGGTGATGCCGGAACATATGCCGGCACAATAGGCATGCTGAACTACCTGGTGCAACGCCCTATGGTACTGAATTGCGTGATACATTTAAAAGCATACAACGCGAAACAGCGCACTGCATTATTTTTTGAGGTATCCCCACAACCATTACAGCATCCCGTTTGGCAGCAGATGAACCAGCTCTGGAGTGATTTCCATGTGGAGTGATGCTATTGCCGGCCGTCGGTACAAAGCAGCTCAAATGTGCCTCCGCTCATAAGATCTTTGTGAGAAAGTATCCTGTTACTGTATTTTTTTCCATTTCGTTTAACTATATCAATATAGAACGGGTGATGTTGCTCAAAACGGGTAACCGTTAATGTGGTAGTAGTATGGGCGCCTGTTTGAATGATCACTTTTTCAAACAATGGCCGTACGAGTGAGTACTCCGGCGCTACAGGGTTCACAGGGTAAAATCCCATCGCTGCAAACACGTACCAGGCGCTGATCTGGCCGGCGTCGTCGTTACCGCATAAACCACCAGGCCCTTCATCATATTCATTCCGGGTAATGGCATCTATCTGTGTTTGAAGCGACCTCGCTTTTCCAATATAGTTATAAAGAAAGGGAATTTGCTGTCCGGGCTCATTACCATGCCAATATTCTTTCTTCCCGAAAATGCTGTCCAGCGCTTGTTCAAATTTCTGTTTGCCGCCCATGGCTTTAATAAGTCCCGGAACATCTTGAGGCGCGTAAAAGCTGTATTGGCGCGGTGTTCCCTCGGTAATAAAGAAGGTCTTTTTATCAGGATCCGGGTGCTCATACCATTTGCCGGAAGCATAGCGCCCGTTGGCATAGCCCAGTTGAGGATCAAATACGTTGAGATAGTTTTTAGCCCTTTTTTGCAGGATGTTATAATCGGATGTTTTGTTAAGCGCTTTGGCCATGGTCGACAATGCATAATCATCGTATGCATATTCCAGCGTACGGGACACCTGTTCCCTGTCATGAAAAGCATAAGGCACATTATCTTCCAGTGGAACGTAGCCGTACTGCAGGTAAGAAGCTAAAGCCCTGCGGCCTTTGCCTTCCTTGTAATCCACGGCGCCGGCGGTATCAAAAGCATTCTGCCGCATAAGGCGATAGGCTTCCTGCACATCGTAGTCACGTATACCTTTGTTATAGGCAGAAGCAATAAAAGGAATGGCATGATCACCGATCATGGCGGCGGTATAATTATTCCAGCATGGAAAGATCGGCAGCCAGCCACCTTGCTGGCCTTTCAGTACCAGGGAACGCACAAAGTCGTTTACCAGCTGCGGCTCCAGGATTTCGTACAGGGGCAACTGTGCTCGGTAAATATCCCACATGGAGAAGTCGTCGTAGTAATTACCGGTGCTGAGTTGTTTTATTTCATACGATTTTGAAAACGCAGGATAGGTGCCTTTTACATCGTTAAAAAGCCGCGGGTGCTGCATAGTATGATATAAGGCGGTATAAAAAATGCGTTTATTTTTTTCTACCGGACCTTCCACAACAATTTTATTCAATGCCTTATTCCAGGTATCGTTGCCGGCTTGGGTTTGTGCGGTGAAATCCCAGTGGTTGATTTCTGCCCCGAGATTTTCCCGGGCAGCGGCGATGCTGGTAAACGATGTACCGATACGCATTTTCAATACGCTTCCTTTGCGCACCCTGAATTTCACGGCGCCACCGATGTTAAATTGCGCTTTGATACTATCGGTTGAATAGATGGTGTTTCCACTGAATACTTTAGGGTCTTCGAATGCAGTTTCAAACTGCACTACGAAGTAGCCGCTGAACCCGGCGGCTTGCCCCTGCCCCTGATAGATGCGATAGGCGGGATTGTAACCCGATATTTCATGATGGGCAGCATCTATGTAAATGGCGCCCTTACCGCGGTCGCTGTTGGGGCGTACAATAATATAGCAATCATCGTCTTTATCAAAGCTGAACTGCATCATGCTGCAACGGGCGGAGGCAGTTACTTCTGCCTTTACCTGGTATTTATTGAGTGTAATACCATAGTAAGAAGGCGTGGATGTTTCCGAAGCATGGGAAAACGTAGCGGCGTACCCGTTAGGGTCCGTTTTTAGTTCCCCGCATATGGGCATAATGGTGAAGCTGCCGTAATCCTGTGTGCAGGAGCCGCTGAGCCAGTGGGTGCCGCGGAAACCGCTGAAAAGACTGTCTTTATAATAATAAGGCGCTACGCATTTCTGCTCTGTAAGCCTGCTTTGGGGAGTCCACTGGGTCATACCGAATGGAACGCCCACAGCGGGAATAGTATTAGCCAGTTGCTCCGTGCCTGCACCGTGTTTCAATGCGGTGATGGTGGTACTATTAGCCGTGCCGGTTAGTGGATTTACATATGGAAGGAGTTGTTTTGTTTGTGCAGTGATGGCTAGATAACTAACCGATAAGCATAAAGTAAAGAAGATGCGCATACGTGCTGAGTTTTCTTATTGGCCGCTAACATTCCGGCTGTTCATGATGAAAGATGATGGTGGATTGGCATATCTTTATCCCCCGTTCCGTCAAGGGAACAATGATAATAAAAATAATGAACTATTATGAGCAGTAAAATAAATGTACTGGCCATTTGTGGCAGTACGCGTGCTTCTTCTTCCAATCATCATCTTATTAAGGCGATCACTGACCTGGGGGCACGGGTATTTGACATACAGCTTTTTGGAGGATTAACGGAGCTCCCGCATTTTAACCCGGACCAGGACCTGTCGCCGGATGCTGCGCCTGCAGCAGTGCAACAGTTCCGTAAGCAGCTGGAAGCTGCAGATGCGGTGTTGATCTGCACACCGGAATATGCGATTGGTGTGCCGGGTACCTTAAAGAATGCGATAGACTGGACGGTATCGTCCATGCATTTTTCCCGGAAGCCGGTGGCACTGATCACGGCGGGTACATCGGGGCATAAAGCGCATCAGTCGTTGCTGGGTACTTTGCTGATCATTGAATCGAAGATTGCGGAAGACGCGCAGCTGGTGGTGTCTGGTGTGAAAACAAAAGTAAATGAACAGGGAGTGATTACCGATGAGGGAACGTTGACGCAGGTACGAAAACTGGTAGATGCCCTGGCTGGTGCGGTTAGGGGAGAAGAGTTGGTTATTTTGCCGGCGCCTTCGTTGTTTTAGCCTTGGATGTACAATGGTAAAGGGCTTTGCAGGATTTCCAGCAAAGCCCTTTACCATTATTGTTATCGCCTATTGTATCGTGTATTTACTGTCCTGGGTAACGCTCTTCCAGTTATCTGTGCGGAAAGGCGCCGCGGGGAAACCTTCCTTGTTAAAGAGGTTATCTTCCAGGTTATCATCTGCCCAGCCAAAACGTACGGCTACAGGGCTGCTCACCTCATCGGTGTATACTACTACTTTATCACCATCCACATATGCTTTGGCATAATGAAATTGCTGATCGGCGCCGGCTATTTCAAATCCCCGGATGTAACCGTATTTATCTTTTACGGTGAGTCCACTGCCGATGTTGGTAAAGCTGATAGATACCTTGTTACCGTTGATTTGCATAGATTGGTATACCGGTCCGCTATAAACATTGTTTTGCCCGTAGGTGTTATGTAACGCTGCGGCTGCCAGTCTTTTACCTACATCCTGTTTATTCCTGGGATGGATATCTTTTGGTTCGCCGATATCGGTGATCACCGCCATACCGGTATTGGGAACCTGGAGGGAGAGCGTTTGTGCTTCTCTCAGCTCTGCCCATTTGCTGCCGTTTTTGCTGTTGCCGTTGGCAGAGTTAAAGCTGGCCAGTTGTACAAAGTAGAACGGAAAGTCGCCTTGTTTCCACAACCTGCGCCAGTCGTTGATCAGCAATGGAAATGCTGTTCTGTACTGGTAGGCACGGTCGGCATTGCTTTCGCCCTGGTACCAGATAGCGCCTTTAATGGCGAATGGTATAATGGGATTGATCATGGCATTGTACAACAGGGAAGGGTAGCTGTTAGGACCAACGTTACCGCTGTTACCCGTGAGCACTGTAGAGATACGGAAGGCCCAGCTACCGGCCAGCGATTGTTTATGGCCGCCTATATTTATAAAAACTTCGTCGGATTCACCTGTAAAACCGCCACCGCCGCCGGTATCCTGTATTTTCACGGCAATCACATTGTCGCCGGCTTTTAATGCGCCTGCCGGTATGGTATACTGGCGGGGTATATTGTAGCCATTGGTAGTGCCAACACGCGTGCCATTGATATAGGTAACGTCGTTATCATCGATGGCGCCCATACTTAATTCAGCGGGTTTACCAGCATCGGCAGCTGCAATGCTGAAGTGATAACGGAACCATACTTCGCCGTCGAAATCAGGAAGTTGTTGCTGTTCCCATAAGCCCGGGACTTTCATTTTCTGCCACGACTGATCGTTGACCCCGGCAGCTGACCAGGAGGCGGCAGTTGCGGCGTCGGGCAAACTGCCCTGTAAGCTGGCAATTTGTTTGGCGGCTTTATTTTTTGCGACGGTGGCAAATGAGTCGAGGTTCATTACCGGGGCGTTTTTCATCAGATCGCTGAAGGCAGGGTTGCCTGCCAGTCCTTCGCGGCTGATCCATGTTTCCACCATGGTACCACCCCAGGAGGTATGTATCAGGCCAATAGGCACATGTAGTTGCTCATTTAACGCGCGTGCAAAGAAGTAGCCCACAGCGGTAAAGTCGCCGGTGTTTTCCGGGCTGGCGGCCAACCAGGCACTTTGTTTTACATCTGTTTCGGGGGTGGTGGATATTTCTTTCGGTAAATAAAAATGCCGGATCTCCGGGTTGGCAGATGCGGCTTTTTCTTTATCGGCGTTAAATACATCTTTTACGTGAAATTCCATATTAGACTGACCGCTGCAGATCCATACATCGCCCATCAGGATATCATGCAGGGTAATATCATTTTTTCCTTTTACCGACAGGTTATATGGACCACCGGCTTTTTCGGGATTCAGCAGTACTTTCCACTGCCCGTTTTTATCCGCTTTTACTGTTTTTGTTTGCCCGTTAAACTGTATCGTTACCTTTTCATTTTTATCTGCCCATCCCCATACCGGAATAGGTTTGTCGCGTTGCAGCACCATATTATCCCCGAAGATGTTGGGCAAACGGACCGCGGCAAAACCAAAAGAGCTGAGCACTGTGGCTGCCAGAAACATGACTGTTCTTTTCATAATACTGTATAGTTATCGCGTGGAATTGTTGAAGTATAAATGTAATAAATACATTTTTTATTTTTGTTTTTTTTATACCGGGAGCGGTAAGAAAAAATGCTGATTTATCCGTACCTGGTTCTTAAAATTATATACAATTAACCCTGAATAGTGTAACAATTTCCCTTCGTGTGCAGAGTAGCTTTGCATAAAATCAGTCAATTATGTCAATAGCTACTATATCCGCACAACCGGCAACCGCATCTGCAAAGAAGCAGATAAAAGAATCATTCCCTGTATTGGAAATGACCTGTGCCGCCTGTGCTGTCAGCGTGGAATCCATGCTGAAATCAGTGCCCGGCGTAGCAGATGCCGGTGTTAACTTCGCCAACCAGCGCGCCTGGGTGGACTATGATCCTTCTGTGGTAACACCGGAGCAACTACAAACGAGTGTTCGAAGCGTGGGTTACGACCTGCTCATCGATAAGGAAAACCAGGAAGAAGAGCAGGCTGCTGCGCAGCAGAAGCATTACCAGCAGGTAAAACAAAGAACCATCTGGTCGGCCGTACTGTCGTTACCGGTAGTGATCATCGGTATGTTCTTTATGGATATGCCTTACGGCAACTATATTATGATGGCGTTGGCTACGCCGGTCGTATTTTTCCTGGGCCGTCACTTTTTTGTCAATGCCTGGAAGCAGGCCCGCCATGGCAAAGCCAATATGGATACGCTGGTGGCGCTGAGTACAGGTATTGCCTGGCTGTTTAGTACATTTAATACTTTCTACCCTGAATTCTGGCACCAGCGCGGTTTGCACGCCCATGTATACTTCGAGGCGGCAGCAGTAGTCATTGCTTTTATATCTCTCGGAAAATTGTTGGAAGAGAAAGCCAAGTCAAATACTTCTTCTGCCATTAAAAAACTGATCGGACTGCAACCCAAAACTGTCTTGCTCGTTGGGCCCGATGGCGATACCACCGAAATACCGATTGCAAAGGTGCAGGTAGACGATTTGTTGCTGGTAAAACCAGGAGAAAAGATCCCGGTAGATGGTAAGGTGGATAACGGGCAGTCGTATGTAGACGAAAGCATGATAACAGGAGAGCCGGTGCCGGTAGCCAAAAAAGCGGGCGAGCCCGTGTTTGCCGGTACTATCAACCAGAAAGGCAGTTTCCAGTTCCGCGCTGAAAAAGTAGGGGCCAATACCCTGCTGGCACAGATCATTAAAATGGTGCAGGAAGCCCAGGGCAGTAAGGCGCCGGTACAGAAACTCGTGGATAAGATTGCCGGCATCTTTGTGCCTGTGGTGATAGGTATTGCCATATTAACCTTTGTATCCTGGATGGTATTGGGCGGCGATAATGCCTTCACTCATGCTTTACTGACCTCCGTTACAGTGCTGGTGATCGCCTGCCCCTGTGCGCTTGGACTGGCTACTCCAACTGCCATTATGGTAGGCGTAGGGAAAGGCGCAGAAAATAATATACTCATCAGGGATGCGGAAAGCCTGGAGCTGGCGCATAAAGTGAATGCATTGATCCTGGATAAAACCGGTACCATTACAGAAGGTAAACCTGTAGTCACAGATATCATCTGGAATACCACAGATGCCGGCGCCCGAGCTGTTTTGTATGCGCTGGAGCGTCAATCAGAGCATCCACTGGCAGAAGCCGTCGTATCCCATCTGCAGGAGAAAAATATAAAAGCAGTCACTTTACAACACTTTGAAAGCGTTACCGGTCGCGGTGTAGCCGGTACCTATGCAGGCAGTTCCTGGTATGCAGGTAACCTGCAGCTGATGCAGGACCACCGGGTAGCGATAGGCAGTGACATTGCGGCTAAAGCAGGCGCTTTGCAGGCAGCGGCCAATACAGTGATCTATTTTGCTACCGGTACCACGCTGCTGGCGGTGGTAGCCATTGCCGACAAAATTAAGGCTACTTCCAAAACGGCCATTGAAACATTACAGCGCAGTGGTATTGAAGTATACATGCTCACCGGCGATAATGCGCATACAGCCGCCGCGGTGGCACAACAGGTAGGAATCAGGCATTACCGGGCAGAGGTGCTGCCGGCGCACAAAGCGGACTTTGTAAAAGAGTTACAGCGTGCAGGCAAAGTGGTTGCAATGGCGGGCGATGGCATCAACGATTCGCAGGCACTGGCGCAGGCCGATGTAAGCATCGCCATGGGTAAGGGTTCTGATATTGCTATGGATGTGGCAAAGATGACACTGATCACATCTGATCTCAACAGTATTCCACGGGCATTAAAGTTATCCGGAAAAACGGTCCGTACAATTAAACAAAATCTCTTCTGGGCGTTTATATATAATGTTATCGGTATTCCCATTGCGGCCGGGGTGTTGTTCCCGTTCAATGGTTTCCTGCTCGATCCTATGATTGCAGGTGCTGCTATGGCACTGAGTTCTGTGAGTGTAGTAGGTAATAGCTTACGCCTGAAAGCCGCCAAATTGTAGTATAATAATTATATAAAAAGAATCATGAATTGTATAACAGTCGCCGCTTCCTTTGTACGTAATTTTACATCATCAAACAAATATTCATCACCAGATAAAAGAAAATAAAATGGAAACAGTACAATTTAAAACAAACATTAAATGCTCAGGATGTATAGCAACGGTAACGCCTGTATTAGATAACCTGGCCGGAAAAGATAACTGGGAAGTAGACCTGCAGAGCCCCGATAAAATACTGACTGTAACAAAGGAAAATCTCGATAAAAGTGAAGTAAGGGTAGCGATAGAAAAAGCAGGGTACAGAGCAGAAGCATTATCATAATATAACCGCCCGGGGGCATAGATGAATTATCAAAAAAAATTAAAACTGATTAACATGAAAAAGATATTATTGACAGGTATAGCATTGGCAGCGGCTTTTTTACAACCCGGCATGGCACAGGAACGTACCGCATCAACCCAACTTTCTCCTTTACTTTCCCTTTACTATAATATTAAAGATGCGTTGATCAGTGGTAATTCCGGTTCAGCAGCTGCCTCCGCAGAAGCGTATGTGAAAGCTGCTGCAAAGGTGGATATGACGTCTATGCCGCCGGCGGCGCACGAAGCGTATATGCCATTGTCGGAGAAACTGTTAACGGATGCGAAAGCAATGTCCGGCACAAAGGACATCAATAAACAGCGGGAATATTTCAAAACCTTTTCCGATAATTTTTATACGCTGGCCAAAGCGGTATCTCTTTCCGCTCAACCCGTTTACCAGGAATACTGCCCCATGAAGAAGGCCTACTGGCTGAGCAGCAGCACTGCGATCAAAAATCCTTACTACGGTAACCAGATGCTGACCTGCGGAAAAGTAAGCGATACCATTAAGTAGTTCCTTAAATTTGATTATGAAAGTAGTATTGCTGTATATAACATTGATGAGCCTGTGTAGTATTGTTGCTGCACAGGCTTCTTTGCCCCAGGCCCCAAAGGTTATTCGCTATGATCTCTATGTGGGCGATACCATGGTGAACTATTCCGGAAAAACCAGACACGCGCTGGCGATCAACGGTACCATTCCTGGTCCAACCCTTCATTTTACCGAAGGAGACACCGCCGAAATATATGTACATAACACACTGAAACAGGAAACCTCTATCCACTGGCATGGCATTATTTTGCCCAATCAGTACGATGGGGTATCCTATCTGACCACCAGACCGGTAAAAGCAGGCGAAACACACCTGTACCGTTTCCCGGTGGTGCAACATGGTACGTATTGGTATCATAGTCATACCATGTTCCAGGAACAGAGCGGTATGTACGGCGCCATTGTAATGCACAAAAAAAATGAACCTACCGGTAAAGAATATACGTTGTTGCTGAGCGACTGGACGGATATGCATCCGCATACCGTGAACAGATACCTGCACAATGCGAACGATTGGTTTGCCATAAAAAAAGGATCTGTACAAAGCTATGCGGAAGCGATCCAACATAAGCAGTTCCCTGTAAAAGTGACAAACGAATGGAAACGGATGAATGCCATGGATGTTAGCGATGTGTATTACGAACGTTTTCTCAGTAATGGTAAAGCGGTGGAAGAGCAGCCACAGTTTAAAGCGGGCGACAAAGTACGTTTGCGTATTGTGAATGGCAGTTCCTCTACTTATTTCTGGTTACACTATGCCGGCGGAAAAATTTCGGTGGTAGCCAATGATGGCGCCGATGTGGAGCCGGTGGAAGTAGACCGTTTGCTGGTAGGCGTATCTGAAACCTATGATGTAATAGTAACGATACCTGAAAATATGCAGTATGAATTTAAGGCTACTGCAGAAGACCGCACCGGTTCTACTTCGTTGTGGCTGGGCCAGGGAATGAAAATGCCTGCCAAACCATTGCCCCGGCTCAAATATTTTGAGGGGATGAAGATGATGAACGACATGATGAAGATGAACGGGGATATGGATACCAGCGGCGGCATGGAAATGTCGAACCAGCAAATGGATATGAACACCGTGATGTATCCTGAGATTACCGGTGAAGAGAAAGCCACGCCTATGCAGCATGATATGCACGGTATGCAAATGGATAGCCCTGCCGGAGATATTGTAACATTGAATTACGGGATGTTAAGGGCGCCGGAGAAAACTACTTTGCCGGACGGCCCGGTGAAGTTGCTGAACTTTGAGCTAACGGGCAACATGAATCGTTATGTGTGGAGCATCAACAATAAAACAGTTTCAGAAACAGATAAGATCTTAATTAAGAAAGGTGAGATCGTGCGGATCGTGATGTATAACAACACCATGATGCGGCACCCGATGCATTTGCACGGACATTTTTTCAGGGTGTTAAACGGACAGGGCGAATATTCACCCTTGAAAACGGTGCTGGATATTATGCCGATGGAGCGTGATACCATCGAATTTGCGGCTACGGAAAGCGGTGACTGGTTCTTTCACTGTCATATCCTTTATCACATGATGAGTGGTATGGGTCGTGTGTTCAGCTATGAAAACTCACCACCTAATCCGGAAGTGCCGGATCCTGCGATGGCTTATAAAATGCTGAAGAAAGATGACCGTATGCTGCATACCATGGCGCGTGTAGGATTAGAAAGCACCGGCAGTGATGGAGAAGTGATGGTAGCTAATACCCGGTATCGTTTGTCGACCGAATGGCGATTAGGATTGAACGATCATCATGGCTATGAAAGCGAGAGCCATTTTGGAAGATACTTTGGTAAAATGCAATGGCTGTTTCCTTATGTAGGTTGGGATGTGCGTTACCGTAAGATGGATGATGCAGAGAAGAATTTGTTCGGACAAAAGAATACAAAGGACTTCAGGCAGGTGTTTCACGTGGGGCTGGAGTATACGTTGCCCATGCTGATCGTGGCCGATGCTTCGGTGGATACCGACGGACGGTTGCGGGTACAGCTGATGAGGGATGATGTGCCGGTAACGAAACGTTTGCGTTTCAGTTTTATGGTGAACACTGATAAAGAATATATGGCCGGATTCAGGTATATCGTTACCAGGAATTTTGCATTTTCCACTCACTACGACAGCGATATGGGACTGGGAGCGGGTATTACATTAAGCTATTAAAAAGAACAGTATGGAACATCAACATCAGCATCAACACGGCGACATGAAAATGGATATGCCGTCGCATGGGCATGCAGAGATGAAACATGAACAACAACAAAACGGACACGGAGGGCATCATGATCATCATGCCATGATGATTGCGGATTTCCGGAAGCGCTTTTATGTAGTGCTGATATTGACAGTTCCTGTTATGTTGTTATCAGAAATGATACAGCATTGGTTAGGAATCGATATTAGTTTTCCGGGAGATAAGTATGTATTGTTGTTGCTGTCTTCTGTAGTCTTTGTATATGGTGGCTGGCCATTTCTAAAAGGCTGGTATGAAGAAATGAAAGCCTGGGAACCGGGGATGATGACGCTGATTGGGTTTGCTATTACGGTGGCTTATGTATACAGTGTGGCGACGGTATTTGGTTTATCCGGAATGGATTTTTTCTGGGAGTTGACTACCCTGATCCTGATTATGTTGCTGGGCCATTGGATCGAGATGAAGTCGGTAGCCGGTGCTTCGCGGGAGCTGGAGTTGTTGGTACAGCTCATGCCGGACGATGCACATTTGGTGCATGGTGATCATATCATGGATGTAAAAACGGCGTCGCTGAAGGCGGGAGATGTTATTTTAATCAAGCCGGGGGAGAAGGTAGCGGCAGATGGTAATGTAACGGAAGGAGAAACTTATTTGAACGAGAGTATGTTGACCGGTGAATCGAAGCCGGTACAAAAGCAGCAGGGCGATAAAGTGATTGCGGGTTCTATCAACGGCAACGGCGTTATCAGGGTATCCGTTACGCATGGTGTGGCGGATTCGTATTTGTCGCAGGTAGTGAAACTGGTGCAGGATGCGCAGCAGTCTAAATCAAAAACGCAGTTGCTGGCCGATAAGGCTGCGCGTTGGCTGACGGTGATTGCTATCCTGGCCGGGATTGCCACTTTTTTATACTGGTGGATGAGTGGGCGGGAGCTGTCTTTTGCGATAGAGCGCATGGTAACGGTGATCGTCATTTGTTGTCCGCATGCGCTTGGATTAGCGGTGCCGCTGGTGATTGCTAAGTCCACGGCGCTATCCGCGCGTCATGGTTTGCTGATCAAAAACCGTACAGATTTTGAGAACTCGCGGAGAATTACCAGCATTGTATTCGACAAAACCGGTACGCTTACAGTGGGTCGTTTTGAAGTGGTGCGTTTCGACGCTTTACAGGCGGGGTTTTCGAAAGAAGAGGTATTGCAGATGGCGGCGGCGTTGGAAGGGAGTTCTGAGCACCCGATTGCCACGGGTATTTTGAGTAAAGTGAAGGCATTACAGCTGGCGGTGCCGGCTGCTGACAATGTAACCGCCATTACAGGGAAGGGTATCAGTGGAAAGGTAGGCGGAAAAGACGTGTTGGTGGTAAGCCCGGGATATGTTGCAGAGCAGCTCCGGGATGCGAATACGGCGGAAATACAGGCGGGGGAAACCCTGGTGTACGTAGTGGTCAACAATACCGTGGCAGGCTTTATTGCGCTGGCAGACCAGATACGGCCGGAGTCGGCGGGAGCTATTGCCACGCTGAAAGAAAACCGTATCAAAACTACGTTGTTGACAGGCGACAACAGGGTAGTGGCAGAAAGCGTGAGTAAGGCACTGGGAATGGACAATTTTATTGCAGAAGTGCTGCCTCACCAGAAGCTGGATAAGATTAAGGCGTTACAACAGGAAGGTGAGTTTGTAGCGATGACGGGAGACGGGATCAACGATGCGCCTGCGCTGGCCCAGGCGGATGTGGGGATTGCTATTGGCAGCGGTAGCGATGTGGCGGCCGAAACGGCTGGTATTGTGCTGGTTAACAGCAATCCGCAGGATGTGGTAAATCTCATTTTATTCGGAAAGGCTACGTGGCGGAAAATGATCCAGAACCTTGTCTGGGCAACAGGATACAACATTGTGGCGCTGCCGCTGGCGGCAGGGGTGCTGTATAAAGAAGGGGTTTTGCTGAGCCCTGCGGCGGGTGCGGTTTTAATGACGGTGAGCACTGTGGTGGTGGCCATTAATGCGAGCCTGTTAAAAGTAAAAGAATCCGGAAAGTAAATATTAAGTGAAAGTAAATATTGTGTAATATTGTAGTGGATTTATAGACGTAATATTACACAATATTCACAACTGTTTTTTGCACATTGTCCCGCGAGTTCCTCTCAAAAGAATAACCATATGGATATCCGCCAGTTACTCCACCGCATTGTAAATGCCGGCACTTCCCGACAGGAGGAATCGTTGGCAAAGGTGACCAGGATGGTCAATACTTTTTCGGTTATTACTACCACGCTTTGTCTTCTTTTCGGGGGGCTTGTTTACCTGGGGACTGGTAAAATGGAGTTGTTGGTGCCTGCCTGTATAGAAGCCACCCTTTTCCTGGGGGTGTTTTTACTTAATAGCTTAAATAAGCCCGTTTTAGCCAGTATTGCCTTTGTGGTCATCAACAATATTGCAATTGTATATTTCAGTGCGGTAATGGGCATGTTAACGGAGGTGCACATGCTATTCCTGTTCCTGTTGGGCGCTTCCCTGATGATTTTCCGGACCCGTACGCTGATAGTGGCCAGTATTGTGGTATCGGTGTTGTCAGTGATTGCCTGTGAAACAAATTATTATAACAATTTTATTACTCCGCTTGCCATGGGGCATGAGCAGCAGTTTATCGTCCGCTGGATTACCCTGCCGGCCATCCTCCTGCTGGATATAGCTACTATCTTCCTATATATCAGCAAACTGCGTACGCTTAATACTAAACTGGCGAAAGCAACGGATGAAAAAACCATATTTGTACGGGAAACCAGTCATGAAATCAGGAACCCGCTGAATGCTATTTATGGAATCAGCCAGGACCTCATGATGAAGGTGCATAAAGAAGACCGGTACAATGATCTCAGACCTGAAGTAGAACATCTGTATTCGGCCACTCACAATGTGTTGCAGATCATCAATAATGTGCTGGAAATTTCCAGGATTGAAGAAGGCGGCTCGCATAATATTCACAATGAAGCGTTCAATATACGCGAATTGATTTCGGATAAGATCATTGTGTACCAATACATTGCGGAAATCCGTGGTATCCGGATAAAGGCGGATATCTCGGAAGATATGCCGGTGGCTATTGTGGCGGATAAGGGTAAACTCACACAGGTACTGAATAACCTGTTGTTTAATGCCATTAAATTTACCCGTGTTAACAGTATGATATCGGTAAAAGTTTTGAGAGATGGGGAGCAGTGGCAGTTCCGGGTAAAAGATCAGGGCCCGGGTATTCAGCAGGAAGATCTGCTATCGATATTTACGCCGTTTAAGGCGGGTAAAAGCGAATTTGAAGGTACTGGCCTTGGGTTGCCTATTACCCGGAAATATGTAGAGCTGATGGGTGGTAAAATTACCGTTAACAGCGTGTTACAGCAGGGAGCTACTTTCATTGTGAACCTGCCACTTACCATCTGCGATGTGCCATTGCCGGCATCAAAAGACGCTTTTATAGAATTGACGCTGCATAAAGGATTAAAGGGCCTCGTTATAGATGACAATGAGATGAGTCAGCTGGTGTTATCCAATTTCCTGCGCCGCCTCGGTTTTAGTACGGTTACTGCCGGAAATGGTGTGGAAGGGATCAACAAAGCAATGGACGAAAAACCGGATATCATTTTCATAGATAGTTATATGCCGGGACTCAGCGGGAAAGATACTATAAAGCAGTTCCGTGAAATACCTGCCTTTAAAAACATTCCGGTGATTGCAGTATCCGGAGATGGGTTCCAGGAATCGATCGATGATATGCTGGGCGCAGGGGCGAGCGAATATATTTCCAAGCCTATCGATCTTAAGCTTTTGAACAGCACCCTGAATAAGCTGCTACCGCAGTAATCAGGCATATCCATACTGGTAGCGGGTGGTATCCTGGCTACTCCAGTCTATATTTCCTTTCATCATCCTTCCCAGGGTGAGCACATATTCTTCCAGTACAGGTTTTACGGCTGCCGAACACAAAGCGGTGAGTACGTCTGCGGTGTTATTAAACAGCGCTACTTCCGAGTTGTGGATACGGATGGCTTGTTCTACGGCTTGCTCCAGCGTAAGCTGATGATGATGTTTCAGCAGCATTACCAGGTTTAGTTCGTCGCCGCCTTCCAGCTCTTTTGAAAAGGAGTAGAGGTCGTTTGCCCAGCAAATAGTTCTGCTGCAATACAATCCCATGCTTTTTACCTGTTTGTTGGCCCTCAGATCAGCAGGGAGGTTAATTTCACCCATGAGGGTAGACAGGTCAAGGAAGAAGTTGGCGCCGCCTATCTGTGGCCGGAAGCGGATATAATCTTTCAATGAAATGTTCCGCGCATTGTCTACATGCTTCATACGCCACATATTGGCGGTAAACGCGTCTCTCAGACTACGGGCAAACCTTACCTGCCAGGCTTTGGTGCTGATGCTGCGCATACGCAGCCAGATGTCGCTCATGGCCGCAAGGATAGGACCGCCGGTTTCCAGGGTAAAGGTTTTGTTGGCTTCCAGGATCTGCATCATGTTATACACAGTGCGTTCAAAGCCGGTGTTGAGTTCATTGGGCGACAGCGCATCGAGGTGGTCATCCCAGAGGAACAGCAGTGTGTTGAAATCGCTGGCCATACATAGGGAAAACAGGGTGGCGTTGGGAAACATCCGGGCCACCATCCATGTGAATTTCTGTGCATGATAGGCATCCCAGGTGTTTTCATCTTTTACCAGGTGAAATTGATGTACCCAGGCGGTCGTGTGTTGGTCCGCTTCAGCTACGCGCGGGTGGAGACTCTCAGGGAACGGGCAATAGAGTTCCGGGGAGGAAGTTGTTGTTAGCATGAAAAATTGCATTTAAAAGTGAATAGATAAAAGTTGATATAATTTGACCGGAGCAGTGATAAATAGTGTTTAACGGATTTCGCTTTTCCCGGTATTACAAATTTATTAATGTAACGGAGGACCTCCGAAAAAAGAATTAAATAAGAAAGGGGATACTGCCGTTTGGCAGCATCCCCTTTTGAAGGAATATAGGTATGGTTGGTGTCAGTTAATTTGACACTTGTTGCGTGAGATGATGAAAGTCTATTTTTTTGCTTCCCCGTACTGGAGGCTTATTGGTTGTAGCATGAAAGAACAGAAGACAGCCCGGGTATTTTCATGGCTATATTTAAACAGATCCTTTAATTCGTTCAGCGTAAAATTAGGTAAGCCATCAACATTATCATCGGGAGTAACCGTAACGGGGATAATTAAAGTGCTGCCTCTTTCCAATTTGTGGTTCGCCACATTGTCCCAGTCGATATTTGCGTAATTTTTTATATCGATTAAATTACTAATCATCGCATCAGGCGCTTGCTCCGAACTGAGAATATGATCTGCCTTGCTGTTTCCGGAGAAAACGATTTTTAAAGAGAACGCTATCGCCTTCTTATGTTCTTTAAAATCAGAAGGGTATTTTATATTTTTGGAAATTATTTTAATTTAGTGTTGTCCGACTAAAGTTATGTAAAACAAGAAAAAAGGGCAGTTCCGAAGAACCACCCAGATTAGTTATGTTTGAGTTACCACACAACAAACATTCCTAATGGACGAAGTTAAAAAATTTCCCG